>Ga0208373_1001654_pt1 | contig 28469 bp, 16 predicted proteins | sample RifOxyC2_FD_184036 | JGI IMG/M metagenome (GOLD analysis project Ga0208373, IMG submission 184036) | Soil microbial communities from Rifle, Colorado - Rifle Oxygen_injection C2 (SPAdes) | ecosystem: Environmental > Terrestrial > Deep subsurface > Rock core/Sediment | place: Rifle, Colorado... | reverse complement strand
TGTTGGTGTTGAGTTGGTGAAAGAAGTCGCGAGCAAAACCAATGATGATGTTGGTGATGGTACTACAACTGCCACTGTTCTCGCGCAAGCCATAGTAAAAGAAGGCCTTCGTCACGTCACAGCTGGCGTAAACGCAGTCGCGTTGAATCGCGGTTTGCACAAAGCTACCGAAGCGGTTGTTAATGAACTTTTAAAGAAAATTTCAAAGAAAGTTGAATCAGACGAAATCGCCAATGTCGCGGCTATTTCCGCCAATGACGCGGAAATCGGCAAGAAAATTGCCGAAGCCATGAAAGAAGTTGGCAACGACGGCGTGATCACAGTGGAAGAATCACAATCATTTGGCATGGAAATAGAGACAGTGAAAGGCATGCGTTTTGACAAAGGTTATGTGTCTCCATACATGGTAACTAATCCGGACAGAATGGAAGCCGAGTACGAAGATCCATATATTTTAATTACAGACAAAAAGGTCTCATCTGTGGAAGAGATTTTGCCATTGTTAGAGAAAGTCGCGCAATCAGGCAAGAAGGAGCTGGTGATTATTGCTGAAGAAGTTGAGGGCCAGGCGCTCGCGACATTTGTTGTCAACAAACTTCGTGGCACATTCAATGTGCTCGCAGTCAAAGCACCTGGTTTTGGCGACAGACGCAAAGAAATGTTGCAAGACATTGCCGTTTTAACCGGCGGAAAAGTAATTACAGAAGAAATCGGATTGAAATTGGAAAATACCACTTTAGAGGACTTGGGTAAAGCGCGCAAAGTCGTGGCTACCAAAGAAGATACTACAGTCATTGAAGGAAAAGGCGATGAAAAAGCAGTCAAAGATCGCGTGGCATCTCTCCGAAAATTAATTGAACAGACCGATTCTGATTTTGATAAAGAAAAGTTGCAGGAACGTCTCGCGAAGCTCGCTGGCGGCGTGGCAGTCATCAAAGTTGGCGCGGCCACTGAAACAGAAATGAAAGAAATCAAACACAGAATTGAAGACGCGGTTGGCGCGACTAAGGCGGCTGTGGAAGAAGGCGTGGTGCCGGGCGGCGGGGTGGCTCTGATCCGTGCGATTAAAGCGTTGGACGGACTCAATTTGCCGGACGAAGAAATGGTGGCGGTCAGTATCTTAAAACGCGCTTTGGAAGAGCCAATTCGCATCATTGCCGAAAATGCCGGTTTTGACGGCGCCGTAGTGGTTAGCGAAGTAAAAAAGCATGAAGGCAATTTTGGCTTTAACGCGCAAACAGGTAATTACGAAGATATGGTCTCTGCCGGTATTATTGACCCAACTAAAGTAACTCGTTCAGCTCTCCAAAATGCTGTCTCAATCGCTGGAATGTTCTTGACCACCGAAGCTGTTGTTACTGATATGCCAAAGAAAGATGAACATGAACATGGCGGTGGCGGTATGCCTGGCGGGATGGGTGGGGGAATGTACTAAGCATTGATTTAAACAGATTAAAAAAAGATTACACCTGCCTTCGCTAAAGCTACGGCGGGCAAGCAGAAATTTGTAAAGACGCTCCGATGTTACATCGGAGCGTCTTTTGTTTACCCTGTACCCCGCGTGGTTCGGGGTTATCCACACCCAAATTTGACACAAAGCATCGGGGGGGGGTATGATAGATGGGTAATTTATTTAATGTAATTAACTGTAAATATATGGCAAAAGAAATAAGAGGTGGTTTTCAACCACAAGAACAGGACAGAACTGAGGAATTAAAAAAAAGAGAAGGGTTGTGTCAAGCATTGAAAAGCGCCGGTCTAAAAACTCCAGATGAAATTTCAATCCACGGATTAGACGAGTTGACGCATTCGAAGGTCTGTGCTATCTTTAAAAATTTAGAACAAGAGTTTCTTTCTTATGATATGTATAATGAAGAACCGACACAGTTGATGATAGATCAATTAAGCACATTAGATTTTATGAGAGCGCTTTTGGGATTAGAGGAAAAGACAGGTGGAGCGATAGAGGCATACAATAATCCGGAAAAAGCAACCGCCCTCTTGTCGCGCGTAGAGGCCGTCAAGGAAACTGATAAAAATGGCACCAATCTTGGAGATCTTAAGTTAGATGGCACTCCTCACTATGATAGTATTTATATATTCAGCGATCAGGTTGTTAAAAAAGGTGGGGCAAAAGACGTACCAGGCCAATTTGATTTTAGTTACTTATCTCAATATGTTAGTGAGTTAATCCAAAAGTATGGAGAAAAATTCGTAGTAGATAAGATAAAAAATTACGAAAGAGAGTCGTAATAGTGGCAAAATACAGATATTCTGCCCTGTACCCAATGTGGTACGGGGTTTTTGACTTTACCCTGTACCCAATGTGGTGCTGGGTTGCTTTTTCTCTCAAAACATGATATAATTTAAGCATATGACAGTAGCAAATTTCATAAAATCAAGGCCACATTTGTTGTGGTATGTAAAAGACAAAAGCAAAGTGTCTCCAGAGGCAGTGGTGGAGGCTGTTTTGAATTATGGCGACTGGCAAGATGTGCAAAAATTGATAAAGATTTTGGGCATAAAAAAAGTCGCAGAAATTTTCAAGAAAAAGTCCAAAAAGTCAAAAATGGGCAGGACAAATTATCGCCCGGAGATTATCAATTATTTTGGCTTGTATTTTAAAAAATATGCATAAAGAGATTTTAACTGCTGAACAAAAAGAATTGTTACCATTGGTAGAATCATTTGCCAAAAATTTTGGTTTGGTTGGCGGCACGGCAATTGCCCTGCATTTGGGCCACCGCCGGTCAATAGATTTTGATTTGTTTACAGACAATTCCCTGCAAAATCAGAGTACTTTGAATAAAATTTCTAAAAATTTTAAAATTGATTTGTTAGTTGTAAATAAATTAGATGAATTGACGCTTATAATCAAGGGCGTAAAATTAACTTTCTTTCGCTATCCGTATGCGATTGACTATCAAGAAAAACTTGGCAAGATAAAGATACCAGATCTTTTGACGCTTTCAGCCATGAAGGCCTACGCGCTTGGCAGGCGGGCGAAATGGAAAGATTATGTGGATTTGTATTTTATCATGAAAAATCATCACACGCTTGACCAAATTTGCGCGCGGGCGAAAAAGATATTTGGCCCGGAGTTTAATGAGAAAATTTTTAGGGTACAACTTGGTTATTTTGAAGACATTAACTATTCAGAGGCCGTTGATTTTATGCCGGGGTTTGAAGTTAGTGATAAGGAGATAAAGAAAGCATTGATTGCGCAGATTTAAAAAAGATTAAGTGTGAGTTGTAAAAGTTGTAAAGTTGTAAGTAGAGACGCTCTGATGTTACATCGGAGCGTCTTTTGTTATCCACACCTCAATTTGACACAAGGCGTCGGGGGGGGTATGATAGATGGGTCGAGAGATTGACAAGCTCTATAAAACTTTCGCAGTTTTATTAATTTTTTTTAACAATAATTATATGGGAGAAGGACGAGACTATCCATTGCCACCAAATTTGGGACAAGACACAGTGCGCGCGTTTGACCTTAGGAGGAGAACCAAGGAATTAAAGGATCAAGACGCGGAAGGAAGCCGAGAGATGGAGAAGGCGGAAGTGGAGACGGAGGATTTGAACAAAAAAGATAGGGTGCAATGGGAAACGCAAGACGTGGCAGAAGCAGAACATCTTCAAAGAAATTTTGATGATCTATATAAATGGAAAGAAACAGAATGGGATCAGATGATAAAAAATGACCCGGATTTAAAAGAATGTGTTGAGTACTTAACGACTGAAAAAGACATAGTGAGGGTAGATAAGAAATTGAGGGGAGACAAAGCCAAGGAAATGATCAGAGTGACTTTTAATATGAAGTTGAATTTTAAAGGTTTGGTGGATGGCGCTAAGCCAATAGATGATGGTAGACATACTTTGGGTGATTCAGTGGAGGATAGAGCTCGCGATACTTTTGAGAAGTTATTTCGCCTTCTACAAAAGTCTATAATTACTGGTTTGCCGAAAGACACAGTATTGGAGGACGGGAAAAAAATGGAAGTTGAGTATCATCTTCAGGATTTAAAGAGAGGAGGAACAGCAAACTTGTTTCAAAAAAGCGGATTTTGATAAACATGGATGTTGAATTAAATTGAAGTTCGCCAGTAATTAAAAACCGTTTGGCGAGAGCCGGGCGGCTTGCCCCGTACCCTTGGTGGTACGGGGTTTTTGACTTTACCCTGTACTCCACGTTTACCATGAACCCATCGTGGTTTATGGTGGTCCATGGTTGCTTTTTCTCTCAAAACATGGTATAATATATTGGTAAAAAAGATGAATTATGAAATTTCGCCAGTCATTATTCTGGGATGTTGACCCTAAAAAAATAGATACGAAAAAGCACGCGCGCTATATCATAGAGCGGATTTTGGATTTTGGCAATGATGACGAGGTTCGGTGGATGAATAGAAAATATAATCATATGGCGATTGGAAAGATAGTTGGCACATCTCGAATTTTACGTCCAGAAACTAAAAATTTATGGCAAATACTAACTCAAACAAAGTGATTTGGCATTTTGAGGCGCTACCTTCTGCAACCAAAACAGCGCTGGATAAGTTATCAAGTCAGGCGTGGTTAAAAAAAAGCAAATGGTATTTGGCGGGCGGTACGGCGTTAACCCTGCGCACAGGACACCGCAGTTCAGTGGATTTAGATTTTTTTATTCCACAAACTGATTTTAATTCTGGCAAACTTTTGAGACATTTTGAAAATGAAGATTGGCAACTCACTTTGCTTAAGGAAGGGACAATTTATGGTGAGTTAAACAAAGCGAAAGTCAGTTTTATTGCTTATCCGTTTTTTTTACCTAGTAAAAATGTGGTGCGTTATGGTACGGTGCGTGTTTTAGAACCCAAGGATATTGCAGTAATGAAATTGATTGCCATAAGTCAGCGTGGGCGAAAACGGGATTTTGTTGATATGTATTGGTATGCAAAAAATGTAGAGCCAGTCAGCGATGTTATTTTGCGTTTACATCATCAATATCCGTACATTGAACATAATTATCATCATATTATAAAAAGCCTGTCATATTTTGCAGACGCGGAAAATGATCCGGAACCAACCTTGTTTTTCAAAGCCAGCTGGAGGCAAGTGAAGAGTTTTTTTGTGGGCGAGGCAAAAAAGTTGATGAAGCAGTTTAAATTGGTGGGTGATAAATAGTTTTTGCGCAGTTTTAATACCGTCTGGCGAGAGCTGGGCGGTTTTTTTAACTTTCAACAATCTCAAACCCCTCCGACACGGCCTTGCAGAAAAAGTTTTGTAACTTTATAAAGTTTGTCAAATTTGATATTTTTTTATAAAGTTGGGTTATATACAAGTATACTTATCAATAATCTCAATTTATATCAAACTATACTTGCACATAATTTTATTTGTCCACTTATTAAAATGTTATGTTTTTGCTTGCTTTTTCTCTCAATTCAGCTATAATATAGCTACGGATTTACGGATAATCCGGATCTACAGATATATGGAAATGCACGAATTGGTCAATTCACTTGAAGCGTTAAACAAAAAGCTTGTTGATTTGCAAGTTATGTTGCGTTTGGATGACAAGCGAAGCGATATCGCAAAGTTGCAAGAGGAAACAAACTCTCCCGACTTTTGGAAAGACCAGGAAAAAGCGAGCAAGAAAAGCAAGAAATTGGGCAGTTTGCAAAACGAAGTGGATAGTTGGAAGGTATTGTCAGAGTCAGTGAGTGATTTGTTGGAAATGGCTAAACTTGACGAAGCGGACAAGAGTGTTAACTTACGAGAAGATATTGAAAAACAGTATCAGTTGTTAAGTAAATCAGTTGGTCAGTTAGAGTTTAAAACACTGTTGAGTGAGAAGTATGATAGTTACAATGCGATTGTCTCAATTCACTCCGGATCTGGCGGAACAGAGGCGCAGGATTGGGCCGAGATGTTGATGCGCATGATATTTAAATATTGCGAGAGTAAAAAATGGAAAATTACAGTATTGGACGAAGCCAAAGGCCAAGAGGCCGGGCTCAAGTCCATATTTTTTAGAGTGGAAGGCGACTATGCTTATGGACACCTCAAATCAGAGCATGGAACGCATCGCTTGGTGCGAATTTCACCATTTGACGCGGAAAAAATGCGCCATACGTCATTCGCTTTAATTGAAGTTATCCCGGAAATGGAAGAGGCCGAGTTAATTAAAATTGACCCAAAGGATTTGCGTATAGACACATTTATGTCTGGCGGAAAAGGCGGACAGTCAGTCAACACAACTTATAGCGCTGTCAGAATCGTTCACATCCCAACCAACACCACAGTGCAGTGCCAAAATGAACGTTCGCAATTACAAAACAAAGAAACCGCGATGCGGATTTTGGCTTCCAAACTGCAAAAATTAAAAGATGAAGCCGAAGACGCGGAAAAATTAAAACTGCGCGGGGAATACAAGTCGCCGGAATGGGGAAGTCAAATCCGCTCTTATGTTTTACATCCGTATCACCTTGTGAAAGACCTGCGTTCTGACTACGAGACGACTGATGATAAAAGCGTGCTTGAAGGCGAGCTTGATGAGTTTGTGGAAGCGTATTTGCGTTGGTTAAAAGGATAGCACAAATGGGCGCGAGCCCCACGAATGACACTAATAATTCGTGAAATTAGCGGGGCGTAGCCCATTAGAGAAATTCATATGATAGTATTAAAATCACAGGATTTGCAACAAGTAATTGAGTCCCTGAAAGCAGGAAGTGTTATTGTTTACCCGACAGAAACATGTTATGGTCTTGGCGGGGACGCGACCAATCCAGAAGTAGTAGAAAAAATTTACAAAATAAAACAACGGCGCGAGGAAAAGCCGTTTTTGGTTATCGTGCCGACAGTTGAGATGGCGATGGAGTATTTAGAGTGGGGCCCGCAATTGGATGAGATCGCGAGCAAGTATTGGCCAGGGGCGTTGACAGTGGTGGGCGAGTCCAAAGTCCGTAAAGTCCAAAAGTCCGTAAAGTCATTGTGTGCGGGAGTAGTTGCCCCGGATGGGACGATTGCATTGCGCGTGACGGCGCATCCAGTGGCGGCGGCATTGGCGCAGGCGCTTGGTGGGCCGCTCATTTCCACGTCTGCCAATATCTCGGGTCGTGAGCCATCTTATTCTGCTGAAGAAGTTATCAAGATGTTTACCAATCAACCAGACCAACCTGATATTTTGTTGGATTACGGAGTGTTGCCGGAAAATTTACCAACGACGATTGTAAGGGTGGTTGATGGTGAGGTGAGAGTGTTGCGGCAGGGCGGAGTGATAATATAATTTAAATCACCCCCTTCTCCTCCCCTCGGCTTTGCTCGGGACAGGCTCCGGAGAAGGGTCAGGGATGAGGTCTCAGCGGCGCTTGCAAATTAAGAAAGTCCCGATAAGACCTCACCCTTGCTCCCTCTCCTACGAGGAGAGGGAAAAAATATGTATACACACATTCGTCATTATCTATTAATCTTCCTCGTCGCTATATTCGCTGCAGTTTTATTGTCCTGGCAGTGGATCCTCACCTCCAACGCCCAGGAAGCAATCAATCTTTCACCAGACAATTTAGTTAAAAGCATTCAACAGCAGAATAACAGCACCAAACGCGAAAAATCAAAGATTAAAACAGTGAAAGCGCTGTATCTCACGGCTTATTCTGCCGGCAATTCTAAAAAAATCAATGAAATCATTAAATTAATTGCTGAGACCGAACTTAACGCAGTTGTTATTGATATAAAGGATTATAGCGGCAATGTGTTGTTTAATCGCCTGGGTGATGTGCAGAAATTAATTAAAAAATTGCATCAGCATAAAATTTATGTAATTGCCAGGCAAACGGTTTTTCAAGATCCGGTTTTGGCCAAAGAAAAAGCAGGGTGGGCGATAAAAGATGTTAATGGTGTCTCAACTTCATCACTCGATGGTCTGTGGCATGATAAGAATGGATTGACTTGGGTTGATCCATCAATAAAAGACGTTTGGAGTTATAATTTAGCAATTGCGAGAAAGGCGATAGCTTTGGGTTTTGATGAAATTAATTTTGATTATGTGCGTTTTCCGTCAGATGGCGATTTAAGTCGGGCAGTTTTTGCTAGTGAACAGCCTAAGGTGAATGTGATGCGTGAATTTTTTAAATATTTAAGCAATAAATTATCTAGTGAGCCGGCCTGGATTTCTATTGATATGTTTGGTTTTGTCATGGAAAAGCACTATGGCTTATCTATTGGCCAGCGGCTTGAAGATGCGGTTGGTTATGTTGATTTTATCTGTCCAATGATGTATCCATCGCATTATCCCAACGGATATCTGGGTTTTGATAATCCAGCCGAGCACCCGACAGAAATAATTGAAAATGGAATGCAAAAAGGATTGCCATATTTTAAAAATAAACGCGCCAGAGTTCGTCCTTGGATTCAGGCGTTTGATATGGGGGCAGTCTATAAAGATGGTGTGCGCATCAGAGAACAAATTGATGCAATAGAAAAGTACAGTGATGCTGGTTGGATGATGTGGAACGCGGGCAATAATTATAGCGCGGCCGGCCTAAAACCATAGTGTGCAGGTGTACAAGTGTGCGAGTTTGCATACTTGTATACTTGCAAACTTGTAAACTTTTATTATGAATATCAGTAAAATCCAAGAGCTCTGTAAATTATATGGCTTTGTCCCAAGTAAGCAATACGGCCAGAATTATTTAATTAATGATGGAATCGTAGAAAAAATAGTTAAGGCCGCAAATTTGCAATCTACTGATACAGTTATAGAAATCGGGCCGGGATTTGGCGTGCTTACTTTTGCATTGGCTCAAAGAGCAAAAAAGGTGATTGCGTTTGAAATAGAGAAAAAATTAACGGAGTACTGGGAAGAAAATAAATTGAGTAATCTTGAAATTATTTTTGGTGATGCTTTAAAAAATCTTAGGTCTTACGTCATACATCATACGTCTTATAAAGTTGTCGCCAATATTCCTTATCAAATCACCTCCCAAATCCTTCGCACTATCCTTGAACTACCAAACAAACCCTCTCTTATCGTCGTTATGGTGCAGAAAGAGGTCGCCCAGCGTATTTGTGCTAAACCGCCTGACATGAGCTTGCTCGCTCTTTCTGTGCAGTATTATGGTAGACCGGAAATTGTGGATATTGTGACTCGCGGGAATTTTTGGCCAGCGCCCAAGGTGGATTCGGCGATCTTGCGAGTGCGTCTGAATCCACCGAACCCCACCCCAAACCCTCCCCTCGTAGGGGAGGGGGTCGCACACAGTAATTCCTCCCCCTATGAGGGGGAGGTGCAGGAGGGGGTTTTCTTCAAGTTCGCTAAAGCTGGATTTGCGCAGAAAAGAAAGCAGTTGTGGAGGAATTTAGCAGAAGGTTTGAAATTAGATAAAGATAAGGTAAAAGCAGTACTTAATGAGGTGGTAGGGAATGAAAAGGTGAGAGCAGAGGAGTTGGGGGTGGAGGAGTGGGGGAAGATAATTTCTAATTTCAAATTCACCTAATTCACCTAATAAAATTTATAATTTTTAATTTGGTATTTGATTAGGTGAATTAGAAATTAGGTGAATTAGAAATTGTTTTGCAAGTTATCCCCAGCCAGTTAAATTTTGTTGTTTTTTTGTCTAGTTTTTGCTATAATACTTTCATAGGTATATGGATTATAAAAATCCTCGTCAAGGTCTTACAAGCGCGCAAAAGACTGGTTTTGTCTTATTGCTTGTTTTTGGTATATTAGCCATTGGTATGGGTATATTGCAGATGCGAAATAATATTTTTGGTCCATTCGCTTTGAGATTGGATAAAACACAGCTGGAAGAAGCAAATTTATTTATGGATGAGGACGCGCGTCTGCAAAGTATTGACACTGATCACGATGGCTTGAATGATTATGAAGAAATAAATTTTTATGAAACCAGCGCTTACTTGCCTGATACTGATTCGGATGGCATTGATGATAAAGCAGAAATAGAAAAGGGGCAGAATCCGCTTTGCGCGGAAGGAACAAGTTGCGGGGCGGCTGAGGCCGTGCCTGTCAGCACGTCTACAATTATTGATATTGGTCCGGCAGAAATAAAGGGTGGTATAAAACCAGCGGATTTTTTGTCTAATCTGGCTCCAACCCAAGGGCAGGTAGACATCAGTTCTGAACTTAAGAAATGGGTGGCTAATCCTGCCGAGCTTAGAGAAATGCTTTTGGCTACTGGTAATATCTCAAAAGAGGATTTGGAAAAAATAGATGATGCAACTTTGGTCAAACTTTTGCAATCATCTGTCGAAGAACAGGGCGGAGGGTCATTGTTGTATGGTACTTCAACCACCGCTATGCCCACAAAAATAAACACCACAACACTATGATTAGTTTTGTAAAAAACAAAAAATCATGGTTGTTTATTACGACATGTTTTGTAATTTTTATTCAACTTTTTGGTTTATTGCTAGTACCAGCGCCGGTCCAAGCAGTCCCGTCGGAAGTGGTGGCCGACGCGCCGGCGGAAATTAAAGAAGTCAAAAAGACGATTGGCGCCACCATTTTAAGCACGGCCATGGGAGGATTAATGAACGCCTTCTCTTATTTCATGCGCAAATTGGCGTATGATTCGGCCATGTATTTGGCGAGCGGCGGCAAGGGTCAAGGAGCGTTGGCTTTTAAAGATGGCTTTGGCTCATACATACAAAATGTCGCTTTGGATAGCGTGGCGACCATGGTGGAAGAGATCGGCAAGCCCTTTGGTTTGAATTTATGTCAAACACCGGATTTAAATTTTCAGGTCTATTTGCAGATTGGCATACGAAACATGTACGTTACCGCCGAAGGCGGGCAAGGGCCGCAACCTTCTTGTACGTTTCAGCAACTAAAAGGTTCGTGGAGCGCGGAAGCTTTCGCGCAAAAGTATGGTTCAGCGGAAGATGTAATGGCCAAGGCGTTTAATAACGCGATCCGAGTGGAGAATTCTGATTTTGGCATAGCCTATGGCGCTATGGCGCAGATTGATAGAAATAAAGTAAAAAAAGAAAAAGGAGCCGAAAATCAGCGGTTGGAAGGTGATGGCTTTTTGTCTGCCACGGGTTTGATTGACGGTAAAATCAAGACACCGGCAAAAGTGGTCGAAGAAGAGACCATGGCTGTAACCAACAAACACGAAAGCACCATGACCGCCAGCCAGGTGGCGGGTGTTTATGGCAGTGGCATGTTGCAAGTAATACCCCAGGCGATGTCGGTGTTTTTGAACACCTTTATTAGCCAGGGTTTAAAAACAATTCAGGGGATGTTAACTGGTGATGACAGTGGTAGCGGTGACAAAGAAGCGGGCGTGGTGTCGTTTGATTCCGCGGCGATTGTGTCCAATCGTCAAAAGGCGCACGCCGCTTTTTCGCAATTGTTGACCATTAAATTGAACGGCGCGCAGAACTATTCTATTTTAGAGGAAATGGCTTTGTGCCCGTCTTTGGATGACCCCAATGTTATAATGGGTCCGGATCATTGTGTGATAGATACAGGATTAAAAACGGCCTTGGATCAGGCCAGAATGGGGTCACCATTAACCATTGACCAGGCCATGAAAGTGGACTTGTTGCATGGCGGCTGGATTTTGGTTTCACCAAAACGTATCGCCGAAAATACCAGCCCCACCTGCGCCCAAGGCCGGTATTGTTATTCCAATGTTCAAAAGCTTCGCCGCAATCGGGTTTTGCCATTGGGTTTTGAAATTGCGGCTTATTACGCGGATCCGGATGAGCCGGAAAAAAATAGTGCTTGGACCCTAAAGACAGTGGTGGACGGATTTGACAATTGCCACTATGTCGAGGACAACCAGGGAAACAAAATTTTGGATCCGCACACCGGACAGCCGCAAGTTATCGCCGACCCGGAGCACTATCCTTATTGCCACCTGATCGATCCCAATTGGGTTTTGAAAGCTCCCACAGCGCAGTGTAGCGCCATGGCTTACGGATCCACTTTGCAAGACACGCAAACTGGCGCGCGCGCGCAGTATTGCGCTGACGTGCGCACTTGTTTAAATGAAGAACCCGGCAAAGCGTGCGACGCTAATCAGTATGGCTATTGCACCAGAGAAAAAAATGTCTGGCGGTTTGCCGGCGATAGTTGTGATAAGGTTTATAATACCTGTACTGGATATTTTTCACGCGATGGGGAATTAAATTATCTTCTGTCTCGCACGCTTGATTATGGTGAATGTAGCCTGGCTAGCATCGGCTGTCGTGGTTACAGTGCTTCAAAGCAGGCAAACGGTACGTGGGCACCAACCGCTTCTGCGGGTGGTTTGGAATATAAAAAGGAAGGGATTAATCAGGCGTACTACTTTAATGAAAAAATAAAGACAGATAGTTGTGGACAGTCTGACGAAGGATGTTCAGAATTTTATCTCAGTGAGTTTCAAGATAATAAATATCAAAAAAATTACACTGATGATAATCACCGGTTTGTTAAAAAGGCCCCGGATTATTTGCATTGTTATGATGCTGATCTTGCCAGTATTAAGACTGATTGGCCAAAAACCAAACCGGAATTGGCTAAATTAAAACAACAATTGGTTCAATCAAAACAAGAAGACAGCTGTTCCGCGTTTGCTCAGGCGTGTTTGCCAGAAGAGACAGATTGTGATTTATACACGCCGAAATTTGGCAAGAGCAAGGAGGCAATTCCAGCTAAAATTGGAGAAGAACAAATATGTGATCAGGGTTGTGTCGGCTATGACGCGTTGGAACAAGAGGCGACTAGGTTTGAGTACTCGGTTTTCCCTCTTTATTTTATTCCAAACCATGGCAAAACCTGTTTAGACCCCTATAAAGGTTGTGATGAATTTACCAATATTGACGAATTGGCAAAAGGCGGCGAGGGCCTTGAATATTTTTATGATCTTAGATATTGCGAAAAACCAGATGGAAAAAATGAGACTGCCTATTATTCTTGGGAAGGCAGCGATACAGAGGGCTATGTTTTGAAGATTCATGAACTACGTCCGTATACAGAACAAGACTTTAACTATATTTCTAATCTTGGTTTATCTGCCAGTATTAGTGTGGCCGAGGTTTTTCCAGCCGGTTCGCCGGCTTATAGTAGCGATGATAAGAAATTTTTAGAGGAGGAGCATTTATTTTGCAATAAAGAAGGTTATGGTAAATTGATCTTGGGTGAAAATACTATTAATGGCGCGGCTAATGAAGACTGTCGAGCTTTATATGATAAATCTGGCAAGGTTTATTATCGTTTGTTGGCTGATACAGTGGAAGTTTCAGAGGCGTGTCATCCTTTGCGCAAAACAAAATCAACTTATTGGGAAGATATATCCCTATTGAATAACAGTGATGGTTGTGGTTATAAAAAGGGCAAGTTGGTTGACAATAAGTGCATGCGTTGTTTAAACGGTGGGTTTTATGATAAAGAAAAAGATGCCTGTGTGTATTGGACCACGGGAGCGTATGGTTCGTGTTCAAAAGATATGAATGGTTGTCGCAAGTACACGGGCAATCAAGGAAATGACATAGAAAGTATTGCCAGTTTGTCTTTTGAGCCGCAAGGAAAGGATGATAACGCTATCAACGAAGCCAAAGATGGCTGGTCTCCGGCCAACAGTGTTTCAATTGCGGCCGAAGCTTTGCAAGTCAGTCTGCATTCATTGCAAGTAAAAGGCGGCATGGTTGGGTACGAGTTACCCGCCGGCGCTATGTCAAAGGGTTCCTTATATACCTTATCTTTTTGGGCTCGTGGTGAAAATCTGAAGACTGAGGTGTATTTTAAACAAAACGGAAAGAGTGTCGGTACATTTACTTTAGATATTGCTAAACAAGCAACAACTAAATTATCTATTGGTTATGATTGGCGCGAGTATCATTTGGGACCGGTAACATTTACTGGCGAGAGCAGTAACACTACTACATTGGAATTTCAAGCAGTTCCAGCCGGAAAGATTTATTTCTTAGATAATTTGCAATTATCTCGCTTGAATGATACTTATCATTTAATTAAAGATTCATGGAAAACCACAGAAGGTTTCGACGTTCCTACACTGTGTGATGCCAATCCCGAGGATCCATATCCTGGCAAAGCATTAGGTTGTCGCGCCTATACGCAAGACAGCACAGGCCTGCCTGTTTACGCGACTGGTTTTGAAAATTTATGCAGAGAAGAGGCGGTTGGTTGCCGAGCAGTATATGATACTTATAATACCGAAGAGTCAAATTTGATTTTATATAATGTTTGGTGTGCTGTAACTAGTACTCCTCAAAATGGTAAGTGTGTGAAGACTATTACTGTTGAAGGTGTTAAAGAAACACGAGAATGTGATGTTCCGCAAAATGCTAAAGGTTGCTTCATTGATAAAATGGTGGTTCCGGATGGCGCGTCCCAAACAGTTTGGTCTGGCTGGGTGGTTTCTTCAACAATTGTTATACCAGCAGATACACCGGCAGACTCCCCGATTTTCTTAACAGTACACAAAAAGTTTCAATGTACTGAAAATAAGCTGGGTTGTCAGAACTTTGGTCTTGAGGATAAAATTTTACCGACTGTTGTTTCAAGCACAGAAGCTTATTTGTTAAACAATCCAGCCAAATATATCGGGCCAGATGGAATACTGTGCCGCAATGACTTGGTGGGTTGTGAAGAGTTTAAAGCCGGGAATGATGTTGTCTTTTTTAAAGAGCCAAAGTTAGTGGGCAATACTCTTTGCGAATATAAATCAGCCAGTCAAGGCAGCGGTATAAGTTTGAGTGGTTGGTTACAAAAAGATGTTGGTTATTGTTATGATCCTGACGACGAGCGGACAGATAAATTATGCCGTTCGTCAGATGATTGTGGAAAAGATTATTCTTGTAAAGATATCGGAACCGCGCCCTGTTATCAAAATTATTTGTTGCCTGGCGGTGAGTATGGTCTTTGGTCAAATGGTAATGTTAATTACGCCGGCATGGTTGGTATTTGTCCGGAAGAGGCAAACAACTGCCGCGAATTAATTGATCCAATGGATAAAGACAAACAGAATTCAAATGATTTGGGCAGAGCATACTATGTGATTTTTGATCAGAAACTATTGGCCGGTTTAAGCGAGTGCGAGGGGTCGGTTAGTTGGAAAAAAGGTTGCGTGTTATTTAACAAAACTGATCAGCCAAATTTGCTTCATGACGCGAACGCGACGTACAACGCAAGCGCCAAATCCACCCCGCCGCATGGATTAGTTAGCCCGGCATCTTCAGCAAAAAATGACGCCAACAAAATTATAAAAGTTACCCGCGATCGTGAATGTGGAGAATGGCTGGCTTGCCGCGGATCATTGCCGATTCCAGATTCGCAGTCGCAGTCAGGCGAGCGCTATGCTTGTTATGCTCTACAGCCGTGCAAAGGCGGAAATAATTTTAATTGCACCGCCGCGGCTTCCGCCGAAGAGTATGGCGCCGGTCAATTATTGAATTACGAAAAATACGTGACGCGCGATGTGTCTTGGTTTACCGGACAGGAATACGACGGCTATTCGTTGTTTGGCAAATATCCGGTGGCCGATTTTGATTTTGTGTCAATTGATAAAACCGATACCTATGATAACAAACCAGAAGAAAAATTAGTATTGGGATACGTGAATGAAGACCAAAATGGCATTTGCAATGGCGTAAGTTCCAATGGCAAAAAATGTGGTTTGGGCGTTTGTTACGAACACGAATGCGTCTACGCGCTGGAAGGCAAATACCCGACAGAATTTACCAAGAAAACCAATCAGGAAGATAAAACCAAAAGTTTCAGCCAGTACTTGCCGGCCAATGCTTGCCGCGCTTATCCCGAACAAAACAGCCCGTTTACGGATAAAGCCAAGACCATCGTGCAATCGTGGGCCAACGGTCGGCCGGTGGGCACGGACAACAAATATGCCAATTCCGCGCTTTGTCAAGACAAAGAAAATTGCGATTGTAATTATGTTACGATTGGCTATGGGCAGGGCGGTAGTGTTACGGAGAATCGCTACTATGGTTGGAATTCCAAACATAGCGATGTGTTGTTGGGCGGTATTTGCCAGGGCGGCCCAAACGAAGGCCAGTCTTGCGCGACCGCGGATATCTGTGGCGATGCGGCGCTGGGCGCGCAGTGTATCAAGCCGCAGAAAAAGAGCAAACTGATTGGCTGGAACGGTTACTGTTTGGAGCGTGACATCAGCCGCCGGATAAATAATCGCACGGATAATTCTCCGGATGCGTTCGCGTGTTTGACTTGGTATCCTTTGGATTACGCGCCGGGTTTGTTTGACATTTATTATAATGATCCGGGCCGGGGCTATGTGCCGCCAGTGCCAGGCGCCGGCGAGGTTTATTGCGCGTCAGCGTCGGCGGTAAATAACTTGGTGCCAGAGGAAGGAAGCAAACAGACCGCCCCTTCGTTCTCAGATGAAGAAAAAGTTTGGTATGAGTATGAGTCCCCAAATGATGTATTCCCATGCAAACAAGCTTTGGGAAATTTGTCGGCTGATCATGACTTTATTTGTAATAACATTGAAGGTGTTGATTGGTGTAAAAACACGGGGGCAATTAATTTTAAAAATTATTCGTTGAATGCTTACTACGCGGATTTGACTTACGATTGTTTTTCCACCCTCCCAGGTTTAAAACCGTATTTCCATTTTAGCATAACGCAATATTATAATTCAATTATGGATATGTTGCGCAGTTTGCCGGCGAATAAAGACGGAGATTTTGATTCTCCTTCTTATGAGTATGTTAGCCGGGTTGATACCAATCTAGGAAATGATGATGACTACTTTTATTATCAGGTTGAGGCCGGATATATTCCAGGGAGTTCTGATGAATCGTCTTCTCCGGCTGGAAAAGTAGCCAGAACGTTATTGATGTCCAAGTTGGTGATGGATAAATATAATCAATCGGCGGGAGGGGTTGATCAACAGACACTGGATGGCATACATAAAGATAAGTGGTGGAAGCCGTTGTTTCCAGAACCCAACATGAAATTGAAAGCGGGCTCCATCGCCGGGCCAAACTTGTTTGGCGACATTGCTGATGCCAATCACATGGGAGATTCGGGTATAGTTATTAATTATCCCAATAACTATGAAAAATGGTTGAATAAGAAACATATTCTGGCAGTGAGTCTGATTCCATTGGTTCCGGAATGTTATAACAATGAGGGTGATGATGATAATTGCACCCACGACGAAGAAAACGCGGCGTTTGGTTATGTACACCAGGTATTGATGAACGGTCAGTATCCAGCGGTAAGCCGGGTTGGCGATCAGAGCGCGATTTTGTTTAATCGCAGTACTTTGGTGGGCATGAGTGATTGTACATTTTGCAAATGGTGGGTGGCTAAAACAGATTACGCGATTAACCCGATTGCTGACGAGAATGCAGAGGAAGTGCCGACCGAAGGTTATTTGATGCAATGGTGGCAGAAAGATCCTGTAAACGGAGATGACCTTTGGCCGGCTTATGCCAACAATAATACATATTTAGTTAATCCTCTGGCACAGAAAGCGGATGGTTCTATGGCGCTTACTTGTAGTGAAGATGATCCGGCAGGGGTAAATTGGTGGGCGATTGAATTTTTGTTCAATCAGGATACCGGCAAGTTCTTGGGTTACCGTTCCCGGTTTTGTGAGAACATGGGTAGTGATGATCATGGTTTTAGTTCGGCAATTTCGTGGAGACTTAGGCCAATGTGTTTAAAGAGCGCGGTGGCGTATAATTCGGATGAAAACACCTCCAACAAGGCCTTGACGGACAGAATTTGGGCCGGAAGTGATTTTAGTGTTTTATCTATAAATAATCAATCTAATTTACTAAAAAACAGTACCCCGCTCCAGCCGTTTGGTTCTGGTTTGGGCGGCGCGGAAGAGACAAAAATCGGGCAAATACAGCCTTGGTACTTTAGTGGTGACGACACTAGTGTGAACAACGCCGGCTATCCTTGGAGTTGCGGCTTGACCCCATCAATCACCGGTGGATTATGCTCGTTTACGCCGCGCAGTTCAACCGAAGGCATGATTAATATTCCGGGGGCTGCGCTGGAGAGCGGCGCAAAATCAATCAACGGCTTGCTGAATCCAACCAGTTGGTTAGCCAGCCTAAGAGAGTTATTTGTCAAGTTTTTTGAAGTAAGAGATTATGCTGGGGTTGGCGCCGGAGAGCCGGCTTGGAAAGTCTCGGGAAATTCGACAGACGAGGCGCAAACCACAGGCAAGCCGCCATACATTTATCCCGCGGTGGAGTGTTTGGGCGAGGTGTGCAAGTTGGACAAGTCTCAACCAATTGATAAATATGGTTTTAGCGTCAATGGCATTGCTGGCACAGACGCGGCCAATGAGTTGTATGGGGTGCGCAACAAAGCGACCGTGGCTAGATTTTTCACTTGGGCGGATCACAATCAAATGCCTTTGCGCCGGATTATGATGGATTGGCGCGAGCAAGAGGAGTCCTTGGGTTTGGGCACGGTGGCCGGCGATACTTCCGGTTATTATTCCAATTACAAACCATACTGCGCTGACGGCGGAAACGTTAAAGAGTGCTTTAAAAAATTTGATTTAAAACAGCAAATATCCTCTGAACCGGTAATCGGCTGGCTGAACAAATCAGCCGGAGACCCAAGTGAAAAATTTCAGGGGCCGATTCAGTGTGCAAAAACTCAGGACTGTATTGATGACATCAGCGCGGCCATTGCAGATGGCAATTGGGGCAACGCGGAAGACTATCCCGCGTTGAACAGCGTTGGTTGCAATCAGACTAACAAACTGTGTTATGAAATTTTAAAGAAAGCCGAGTTTGTCAACGGCTTTGTGGAAGAGTGGCTTGCGGATGGGTGGCACAAAATTACCTGTCAAAAAGCCGACACATGTTTTAATACTTGCAATAAGTTTAATCTGAATGGTGACTCTGTCTGTAGGGTATCCGCCACCACCACACCAATCGGAACATTGTTAAATAATCAGTTTGAATATTCGTGCGATAAAGATTTTGGGGAGTGTTTTATGATGAAACCCACAGGTTATGCCGCTGGCCCTATTATTGGTTGGAAAGGCAAGATAAAACCGCCAGATTATGCAGAGAAAGAAGGTCAGGTGAGTTGTACTTCCGATCAAGATTGTAAAAATAAATTTATCGAGATGGTGGCAAATGGCTTTGGCACAGAAGCGGATTATCCGCAGTCAACGGATTTGCTTTGCGAGCAGAAATTTTGTCACCAGTATGAGTATGTTTTGGACAAGACCAAACCAGACAAGGTGGCCAAGCTTACGGGTTTAACTTGCAGAGATACCAATGAGTGCCCGGCAAATTACGCGTGCGTGGAGGTTGGCGCCCGCTTTGGCAATCAATCCGAGCTTACTTGCGTGGATCGGCCGGCTCAGAGATTTTTCAATTACACCTGCGATGCCGGCAAATACGCGAAAAAATATACCAACCACAGTGAAAATGATGTTAATGGTATCCCGCAGTATGTTTATAAAGTAAATGAAATTGATTCTGATTTTACGCTCAAAGTTGATGGCTGGAAAGATTTGTTAATCAAAAATGGCCAAAAATCAGAAGATCTCGTCTGCGTCTACAAACCACGCCTCCAAGTGCTTGATAACTGGGGGTGGTGTAGTGGGAGTTGCAAATTTTCCACCGCCGATAATACGAGGAAAGGGTGTTATAATGGAGGCGGTAATGAAGATAAATGTGAAGAAAAAGGTGGGCCTGAAAGATTTATACCTTTTTCTAACATTATTGTGGTGGCTCCATAGAGATGGCAATAATTAAAACAACCAGCTGGTGCTGGTTGTTTTAATTATGCAAAACAATCATTAAATAATCATTGTTTTGGGGTGAGCCAAGGGGTGGGATGTAAGGCGGGGTTTGCGACGGATTGCTCTATCTGGTACAAGCGAGTGTCAACCCACCCATGGAATCCTTTACGGCCACGATTTCCATACTGTGGGTGGGGTCGATAATCTGAATGAAGAGCGATTCTACGGGGTTGGTTGGCGGGAGGTCGGTGGGATCACAAGTGAAGAGACCCCACAAGTCATCGTCGACCTCTTGAAGTGACAGAATCCACAGACTGTCTTCCATTTGGGTGGCTTCGATCCTGAACTTAAGGACGAATGCTTCTCCGTAACAGGATCCACTCTTGCAGGAGCAGTACCACCACCCCAGGTAGGGGGCGCAGGCCTGTTCTGCAGAGAGGACATCCTGGCCCGCTGTATCAGTGGATGATCCATCATCCGGCGGTGGACTTTCGTCCAGTTCGACATCGTCACCGTCATCGAAGTACACGTTGGTGTCGTCGTTTTCGTCGGACGTCACGCCGCCAGCTTCTTCACAGCTGGTCAACAGCCAGGCTATCACGACCAGACCTGCAAACCAAAGTATTGTCTTCATGATCTCACCTCCATCATTCCCTATTAGTTGTTTTCCCTTGGACTGGAAAGAGCACTCCTTTACTTCCATTATACACCCAATAGACATCCAAAACAGCGTATTTTGACATAGTTAAGGGAATTTGTCAAGGGGGATGTGGATAACCTATTTTTTGCTTTCTTTTTATGGTATAATGTATACATAATAAAGGAACAGGCGTGTTCCACATTTTGTGTATTTATACATGAAGCGCTTTCCTAAGCAGATAGCTAGTTGGTTGAGAAGAGCAATGCCTAAAAATAGGCCGACTTTAATAGGCGGGGCGATTTTAGGCACGCTGATTTTGTGTTTTTGTGTTTTTTACTTTTCTATTGTAAATGCCGATGGGGGCATGATTGATGATGTTTATCGCGCATTAATGCGTTTTGCCGCGGAAGCCCTGTTGTCTCTTGGTGAATTGTGCATGCGGTTTTCAGTGTTCTTTCTAAGTTTTTTTATTGCGCTTGCGCGTTGGAACAATTATATTGACGTGCCAATTGTAATGTTGGGTTGGACCATGGTGCGTGATGTGGCCAACATGTTTTTTGTGATCATTCTTTTGATAATTGCTATTGGCACAATTTTGGGGTTAGAACAATACCAATGGAACAAAACTTTAGCTAAAATGATTTTGGCCGCCGTGTTTATTAATTTCAGCAATTTGATCTGTGGCATTTTGATAGATATCGCGCATGTCTTCACCATTACTTTTGTAAACGCAATCGCGGCTACGGCCGGCGGGAATTTAATAAACATGTTTCATTTAAATGATTTGTTTACTTTGGTGAATGATAGTGGTGGTAATCCGGAAAATTCTTTACAAGACATGGACCTTCGCCTTTTTGCCGCCGCCGCCGCCGCATTTTGCTTCGCACTATTGTCGCTCGTTACTATCGCGGTTTATTGCATTATCATGTTGTATCGAGTGGTGATATTGTGGGTTTTGGTGATTCTTTCTCCGATTGCGTATATTTCTTCAGTATTGCCACAATCGCAAAGTTATGCAAAAGAGTGGTGGGATGAGTTTGGTCGTTATGTTTTGGTGGCGCCAATGATGGTATTTTTCTTATGGCTGGCATTTGCCACCATGGGCGAAGGACAGATCATGAGTGACATGAAGCTGGAATTCACATCTACTGAGGGTCAGTATACGGCCGAAGAGTTGTCAGGTGGCGGTGGCACAGAAAAAACTGCCGCGAGTTTGTCAAAGATTACTGAATGGGCCAATTTGGTAAATCTTTTAATTCCAATTTGCTTGCTTTGGGTTGGTTTGGAGCGGGTGCAGAAGCTTGGCGTGCGTGGTGGTGATATGGTAAGTAAAGGCATGGATATGTTTAAGAATGTGGCTACGATTGCTACTGGTTTTGCCGCCGGTAGGTGGCTGGCGAAAAAAGGGTGGGAAGGTACAAAGGCGGTTGGAAAGGGCGCTTTATATCATATGCCGGTGGTTGGCGGACAAGCATGGGTTGAGAGAGCCAAGCTGGTTGGGGCCAGAGCTAAAGATTTTTGGTATCATGACATTGGGGCACGTGGAGGAAAGTGGAATCCTTTGTCAATGATGGCTCGCAGTACAGCCAGAAGGAGAAAGCACATAAAAGCAGGAGAAGGCGCGGCTGAAGCCGCAGAGAGTTTGTTGGGTAAAATGCAAGCCGCCGGACAATGGGGCAATCGTGCTCGTAACAGGCGCGGTCAATTAGAAGCATATGAAGAAAGAAGTAATGCGAGAGATGCAGAAGGGGTGCAGTCGGCTAAACTGGCCGAATTACAGCTTCCGCGCATGAAAGATGGCAGAGCGTATGTTAATCCAGAAACCGGAGAGGTGTCAACATTGGCTGGTGAAGCCGCGCGTTTTGCGCTTAGAAAAGAGGCTTTGGAAGATGAGCAAAAAACACTAATAGGCGGCGAGCGCGCGAAAATTTTGAATCGAGCCCGGCCAGATATGGAAAAAGCTTCGGCAGACAGCGAGCAAGCGCGAGAAGGATTAAAAAGCGAGGAAGTACAAAAAGCCGAGGCAGCGGAACAAGCCGCGCAAAAAGTTTTTCGAGCATCGGAATCCCAAGTAAAAGTTGCCGTAGAAGCCGAAGTAAAAAAAGATGAAGACGGAACTATAGGTAGCGCGCAAAAAGCGTTGGATCTGGCCAAAAATGATGAAAAAAAGATTGACAAAGAATTGGGTAAATTAAAAAAAGACGGTGATTATGTTCGGTTGGCCGAAGAACAAAGTGATCTAAAAAAAGCCGAAACAGCCAAGAAAGAGTTAGAAAAACAGCGTGATAATCCAGACGCAACGTATACAGACGCGGAGAAGGCCGCTTTTGCGCAAAAAATCCAAAAAGAAGATGAAAAAATCGCCAAATTAAATGCGAGTATTTTGGGTAATACCAAGGGCGCGGAAGTCGAGGGCAATGTAAAAGAAAAAGAAGCCGACAAACAAGACGCCAAGAACAGAATGGATAGCGCCCAAAAGGCGATAGCAGACAGGATGAAAGCCATTACCGAGAAAGTAGAGAAAGAAACCGTGACTGCCGATGGCACCACAGTGGCCGCACAGCGTGAGGCCTATGAAAAGGCCGGACAACGCGTGAACGTTGTTAGGAAGGCTTGGAAAGAAACTCAGGCATTGGCCGAAGCCTCGCCAGATGCTACCGTTACGCCAGAAGAGCGAGAACGCGCTAAAGCCATGGCCGACGCCCTACAGCAGGTTGCGGCCGAAGTTGAAGAAAAAATCGCCAACGACGAGGTGCTGGGAACGGTCAAGAAAACATTAACGGCTACGGAAAAGGAAATAGCCGATGCCGAAGAAGCCTTGAAGAATCTAAAAGCCCAGAAATTGTCAGTCGCGCCGCCGTCTTCGCCCGAAGAAAAAGCTAGACGCGCGGAAGCCAAGGCCCAACTGGAAGCCAATGATAAATTGGGCAAGTATGATGGAAAAACACCAGTGGACGAATTATTAAATAAATTGCACCAGGAGCACGGCTGGTTGGAGGACGAGAAAAGTCGTGAGTATGTCCAGGCCTATGTGGACGCGTCCAAAGAAGAACACAATGCTGGGTTGGATACACAAATAAACGCCACTGAGTCCGAGATCACCAAGAAAAAGGCAGAAGCGGCCGAAGCGTCAAAAGCATTTGCCGAGCGGCAAAAAACCCTTGTGCTACAGGTGGAGGCCGAGTCGGTGGAAATTTCCGGCGAGGAAGGGCCGGTGCCGCTAGAACAGTTGCGCCAGGATTCAGAGGCGGCGCAACAAAAAGTCGCGGTAGCTGATCAGGCAGAACGCGATCAAACGGTCAAAAAGAAATTAGAGAAAATAGAAGCGGATTTGTTCACGGGGAATTTACTGGGTTCGGATGGCCAGCCGGTGATGGCCAATGGAAAACCAGTGAAACGCGCAGATAGTAATATCGCCATCGCTTATCTGCAAGCCAAACAGCGCGCGGCCGCGACTGGCGCCAATGTGGAAGAAGAAGAAACCGAAGCGCAAAAAATCATGCTTGGACTGGAAAGTTTTAGCGCTTTGTTTGCCAGTGAAGTGGCGTCAAAAATGGGCGCCGAGGCGTCCAAGGCGTTTATTGATGGCATCAAAGACAAAAAAACCGGCGAATTATTTGAAAAGGGCGCGAAAGAATTAGAAAAAGCGCTGAAAGACGGAATGGCAGCCGGCAAACAAAAATTGGAAGGTTTAAAATTAACCAATGTCGGCGCGCGCATGTCGCAAGCGCAAATGATATCAGAATACCACAAAGACATTTCCGGAGCCCAAAAACGCGAGGCGGCCGATCACGCCGAAAGTATCTTTACTTTGGAAAGATATGGCTTCAAGGCCCCGTCGAAAGCTTTTGAAGAGTGGGTAAAAAAACAAACTGAACGCTTGCAGGGTGTGGAGCGCGAACAGTCGGTAAAAAACGCCATGGGGACGCTTAGTCAATTTATTAAATTGCAAGCGCAAGGCAAGGAGATTACTACCGACCAAAAAGCGCAGATGATGGCCCACCTGAAACATTTAACCTCCAATGGCTGGATGGATGACTTGTTGGCCGGGATCGCATCCAAAGCAAGCGGGAAAAATAAATTGTTTGGAGAAGAAAGAGAAGAGGCCGAGGCCCTGGAACACGTGTTTATTCAACAATTGGGCTGGGATCCAAATGATAATCGTTCCGGAGCTGACCGCACCGCGCAAGTACAAAAGATAGTTGGTATGGGAGGAGATTTAAAGCAAGAGCAAGGAGAAGAGGGGCTTTTGTGGATTATGGAAAACACCAATCGAAAGTATAGTGAAGCGAATAAGCATCTTGCGGAAACAATATTCGAGAATAAGGATGCCATTGTTGGCGCGGGCGCGAATGACGACACCCGACGGCAAGTGGCGTTAAAAGCCGGAATGATAACTCAAGATCAAGTCGACCGGATGGGGACAGACACCAAAGCCAAATCCGCGGTGCAAGCGGGCATAAATCAGCTTTTGGCCTACACTGAGAAATTTGCTTTGCCAGCCGCCAGCGCCGAACAAGCGGCCACAGCGTTTATGGAATCTATGGATAAATTCCAAGAAGCCTTTGAAATGCTCGCGGACTTTAAAAATTTGGCCATGAATACCGGCCACATTGATGATGGCGGGCATACTTATTATGATATGGCTGAAGGCAAAGTGCGCGGCAATTTGGGCCACCGCGGCAAGGAATTTGTGTTGGGTGAATGGCGTAAATTAGGTCTGGACCAACGTCTATCCAAGTTAAAAACCCATTCTTTGGGTCATATGAACGAGGATTTTCAAACTATAGATTATACCGCGGGCGAAGAGTGTGATGACGCGATTAGAGAAACTTTTGCCGGCCTGTGCAATCAGCGTGAATTTGCTAAAGTTGACGGCCGAAACAAGGATCATATTTCCGGGATGGCCTCTGGAGAAGCCATCCGCCAGAGCGCGAGTGGTAAAACAAAAATCGGTGATGATGACTCCGTGTATTTCAAAGGCACTTTTGGTCATATTGTCAACCAAGACCAGCGCCGGCAAGCGGTAAAGAAGCGATTGCGTGGCAATTATGCCGCCTTTTTGCGGAATAATCCGGCGGCGTTGTTTGGCGCACTGGCCGAGCGGAGTGGTTTGTCGTTTGAAGAGGGGATGGTGGGACATATTAATGTAAATGTTTGCGGTGAAGATATTACCAATGTCGAGGAATTAGTGAACTGGGTTAATAGCGACCCGGACGGTGAGTTTCAGTTTAATCCGACGCATATCAGGCGTGCTTTGGCCAAGGCCAAAAAGAACAAAAATGACGACTAATTAAAACATAACTGATTATGTTATTCCAGTATTTTGCGCCAGCCGCGGCAGTGGAGTGGCAAAAAAAATTAGAGAGCGTGACCGAGGCGTCTTTGGCGGCCGAAGAATTTTTTGGTAATGCCTGGAAAACCGAATCGGCTTGGCAATGGCTGGAAAATGTAAAAGACGAGATGGCGCGTTTTGATTTTTCTCAAACCGTTTCCAACAAATCAGAGGCGTTTTTTTTGGCCATGCTGGAACAGATAAATTGGGAAATGGTGGCCGGCCTGACCAACGAAATTGACGCCGCCGCCGCTATGATCGAAGACAGTCAAAGAGGCGTAATCGGCCAGACCGCTAACCTCGAAGCGTGGAGGGCGCTGGGAGAGCGACTGGATTTGAATAAGTCGGGGATAGAATTATTGTTTGCCAAAGTGTTTAGCCGGCCGGACGCGGTCCAGTCCAAAATCAATCGACAGTTGACAATGCTAGCGGAATCGTACGAGAAGTTTCGGCTGGAGTTTCGATTGATCGCCGCCGCGTTGCTTTATTATTCGCCTGCCGGCGTTCCGGCGCGATTGGCCGACATAGAAAATAATCCGGAAACGCTCGTGGTTGATTGGGCGCCGGTGTTGCGACTGTTGGGCCAGGCCATACACAGCCACGATGGCGAAGTCTTGGCTTGGGCCGGTAAATTTTTGTATGTCAATGCCGCGCCCACAAAAAGAGATGTCTTTGAATCCACAGCGGACCGTTTGTTATTTATTACGCTCTTGCATCTATCCTTGGGGAATTTTAGTGAATTAAACGAGTGGCGGCAAGCCCGGGCCATGGAATGGTATTTGTGGGGGGCGTTGTGTTTTGGGGTTTTGATTGAAAAGGAACTGCGGGAATATTTGGCCGGCCGGCCGCTTCTTAGTGATTACATTGTTCATTCCGGCGGTTTTTCCGAACTTTTGCATTATAGCGCCCAGCTAGTTTTTGTGGGCGGAGACCAAACCACAATTGGCGGATTTATCAAGGGATTTTTGTCTTTTACCAAGGGCGATGGCCGTGATGCCGCTGACCAGGATTTGTATATTAGCCAAGCAATCAAAGAACACAAATGGCCGACTGATTTGAAGTTTTTATTGCAAAAATTACTACATCTTTTTGTCCATCTGCGCGATTGTGATTTTATTGATTATCGTGGCTGGCTGGCCGAAGAGCAGATTGTGCCCAGTAAATATGATTGGAAAAAAATCATCCGGCGGGATATTAGCGACAAAGACAGCGAAGATTACAGAGAGTATTTTAGATTGCTTGACCGGCCGGCGTTTTTAAAAGCCGAACTTATCACCGCGTTCGAATCCGTGCCTTACGAAGACGAGCCTTATTTAGATCGGGTGGCGCGATTAAGTGACCTGTATATGGAAGTATTTCCTTCGTTGGATTATAGCCCGATTATGTATTTTGACGAACAAGCGGGAAAAATCAAGTTTGATAAAAAATTGCCCGACAGTTGGTATACCCCTTGGTTTAAGTTTGGCGTGGACGAAAGTGTTTGGAAAGAGGCTCATGAAGAGGCAAAGAAAAAATTTAGTAATCTGCCTGAAAACGAAGAATTAGAATTTGAATAGAATTAGTTAGCAAACAAAAAATATGCTCGGCACAACGCCACAATCCACTCTTTTGGTCAAAAAAGCCGACGGCACCAGCGTGCGGATGAGTTGGGATGAGTTTAAGGCGTACAAGAACAAAATAAATGATGCAGATAACGTGACACAGGAGAAGTCAAATTTACCAATGAAAGAGCCGAAAGTAGTGTTGCCAGCGACCACAGCGCCTGTGAAAGAGATTTTTGTGGATGAGGCGATGGCGAGTCAAAGTCAAAAGTCTGTAAAGTCAGATAGCAGTCAGCAGATAACAGATAACACCTCGGTATCTAGGAATTTCAGCGCACCAGCACTGACGAAACCGTTGGTGAAACAGTGGACAATGGAAGATCATAAATCGCCATTAGAAGAAAAAGTTGTTGGGGCGAGAAAACAAGAAGTGATAAGAACCACTTTGCCAGACAATCAGGGGGATGCGTTTGATCAAGTAATCAGGAATTTAAAATTTCCAGTTAGGGACGAACTGCGGCCGCGTTTAAAGTCACTGATTGTCTCGCGTGTAAAAGACATAAGGTCAGACGAGCAAGTCGGTGAATATGCCATGCGGCCGGTTGAGAAAGGTGGATTGGGGATGACCGAAGCGCAAGTTGGTGAGTTGTTGCAAATGATAAAGCAGGCGAATAAGACACCCGCCTTCGCTAAAGCTTCGGACGGGCAAGCAAGCAACAGAATACAGATGACAGGTAGCAGGCAGCAGATAACAAATAACACAATTCGAACTCCGAACCCGGATAGTCTAATACATAGTAATAGGTTACAGGCAGGCGGTGCCAAACCTATTCTCCATGATGTGGTTGCCCCTACAGAACCAGTCGTGGAGAAAAAAGTTGGAGTCGGTCCGATGGAAGAATTTTCCACTTTTGAAATTAAAGATTTTCGCAGATTGGGCCAGCCGGCGCAGGCGAGCGAGGTTTTAATTAAAAAATTTGAAACCATGCGCGCCGAGACACTGATTCTGTATTTGCGCGCGGTTAAAGCCTGGCAACAAAGTCCGCTTTATAAGCAGTATCAACAGGTTATCGTAAGTGCCATAAATCAAGGTAAATCAGTCAAAGAAGTTGTATCAACCGCCGGATTGAAGTGGGAGGAATTTGAGGCAATAACAAAAGTATGCAGCAATTTATAGTACCGCAATTTATTGATGTTGAAGACAAAATTTTTGGTCCAGTAACCACTAGGCAGTTTAT
>Ga0208373_1001652_pt1 | contig 28482 bp, 21 predicted proteins | sample RifOxyC2_FD_184036 | JGI IMG/M metagenome (GOLD analysis project Ga0208373, IMG submission 184036) | Soil microbial communities from Rifle, Colorado - Rifle Oxygen_injection C2 (SPAdes) | ecosystem: Environmental > Terrestrial > Deep subsurface > Rock core/Sediment | place: Rifle, Colorado... | reverse complement strand
AAGACTGGAATCGTTAATCCGCTCGCAAACGTTAAAAACCAAATCCACGTCACTCTTTTTTAAATCGTTAAAAACTTTAGGCAGGTTGTTGAAATCAAAAAAACTTACCCGGTAGCCCCGTTCTTTCAAAACCTGCTCAATGTGCAGCCCGACCGAAGTGAGATCGTTTTCCACGGCTTTTTCCGCGCCTTCGCCTTGTTCTTCAAAAACGTTGCAGGCAATGCCAATATGCAGGTTGCGCTGGTTTTTAATGGACATTTGACGGATTTTTTCAATCTTACCTCTTCTTAAAAGATATTCCCGGTTAAGAGCGGAAAAGGAAAAATGGTTTTTGCGGGCGGTTTTACCGATGGAAGAAGTGGTCTGAAATTTGGAAACTTCAAAACTAACTTGTTTTAAGGCCTCTTCCAAATTATCTTCGGCATCCAAAAAATTATCGCCCTTGGTCACAACCCAGCCCAGATAATCGTAGCCTTCGGGCGGAACCAGCACCGCGTCGCCGATTTTTTTAAAGAAATGAAGCTCCTCAACGTAATACTGATCTTTTAAATCATCGCTTATTTCCAGCTGGGAGAGAATGCCGGAGTAGGGCGACAAAAAATAACTGCCGGCTAAATATTTGTAAGGATTTTCCGGTTTGTCTATTTTTTCAATGTAAACGCCGCAGGCGATTTTTAAGGCATGCTCGATTAAATCAACGTGCCAGGCGCCCTTAACAAAGGCGTAAACCTCGTCGCCGCCCATTCTAAGATTGGCCTCAATGGGCATCGGTCCGTAGCGGGTAGATTTGGCCTCAAAATGAATACAGCCGTTCTGCACGCCCATTTTTTCCAGACACTCATAGGCCATGTCCACCAGAGCCTGTTGATCTTTATCCGGCAAAGACGAAGGGATAGACTGGCCGGTTTCCACGAAAAACGGCTCATTGGTTTTATTATTGTCGGAAATGGAAAAAAACTTCAGCCGGCCATTTTGGATTAAGATGTCTATGTCCACTTCATCGCCGTCTATGTACTCTTCCACCAGAATATCCAAACCGTCCGACAGGGAAGATTCCACTCCCGAGGACAAAGATTTACGCAGATAGTCATAACTGGTCCGCAACTCTTCGGCATTATCCATCTTCATCACGTAAGCGCTACTGGAACCGTAAACCGGCTTAATAACGACCGGAAAAGAAAATTCCCCGACGGCCTCTTCTAAATCCTTTTCCGATTTTAATATTTTATGCTTAATGACCGGCAAACCGTTATCGGCGCAAAACTGCCTGAATAAAAACTTATTTCTCGCCCTTTTGGCTATGGCGTAAGGAATGCCGAGATGATTAAACCGATCGATTAATTTGGAGGTTAAAAGCACGTCATCTTCCCAAAAGGTCAGAATGCCGTCCAGCGGCAACTCCGGATGCTCTTTAATGAATCTGGCCACCTGCTGAATGGCATCGGTATGGTTGGCCGTATCCGCCAATATCCAATGGTCAACGTAAGGCTCGGCCCAGTTTTTTTCCTTATTCAAAACCACGACCGTCAGGCCCAGTTTCTTTATTCTCTGCAGAATGAACCTTTTCTTTAAGGAACCGGTATTAACCAAAAGAACGGTTTTGCCCTCCAAAACGTTTAATGATTTATTCATAAGTGAGATTGATAATCGTCCGGGATAAACCCGGGCACCCCCTCCTGATGCCGGTGCTTTGGTAAATTATAAGACATTTGCCCGGGGATTACAACAATCAACCGCCCTTTTTTCGGGCGGCGCGCCGGGCGGACAAAAAACCACCCATTTTACCAGGTGATTTTTGCCGGCTGCCCGTCAAATGGGCAGGGCCCGGTTGGAGAAACCCTCTAACTTATCTTATCTGCGCTTTTTGGCCTTGGCCTCCAGCATCAGCTTTTTCGCGGCCAGCCGCTTTTTGGTTTTATGAGAACTTGATTTCTGTTTTCTGCCGAAAGCCTTTCGTCTTTTTGCCATATAAATAGGTAAAATTGATTAAATCTAAGGCATTCTAACACTTTATGGAAATATAATCAAACGTAAGTTTTGCCCGCCTTTGGCGTTAAAACCCAAAACTATTGACTTTTTTTAAAAATTATAGTATAAATAAACAGATAAAGTTAATAATTCAAAATCATTTTCCCGCTTTTTGAAGGCGGTTTTAATTATCCCGCCAATTCGGCGGGCAAGCCTACTTATTTAGAGGCACTGCTTAAATAAAAAGATTTTTTAGAAATGAATAATTACTTCAAAAAAATTAAAATATGGAAATAAGAAACATCGCGATTATCGCTCACGTTGATCACGGCAAAACCACCCTGACCGACGCCTTGATGCGGCAAACGGGCATGTCGGAGGCCGGAGAAAGCATGGACAGCGACACGCTTGAGCAAGAAAGAGGCATAACGATTTATTCAAAGAATACCTCCGTTTACTACCAAAGCACCAAAATAAACATCGTGGACACGCCGGGCCACGCCGACTTTGGTTCGGAAGTAGAACGGGTTTTGCGTTCCATAGATTCCGTGCTCTTGGTGGTTGACGCCCAAGAAGGGCCGATGCCTCAAACAAAATTCGTTTTAAAAAAATCTCTGGAGCTGGGCTTGAAACCGATAGTCGTGCTGAATAAAATAGATAAGCCGGCCGCCCGGCCGGAGATCGCCCAGGAAATGATTTATGAGCTTTTTCTCGATTTGGGAGCCAGCGACGAGCAGCTTGATTTTACCACCATTTACGCGATTGCCCGGGAAGGCGTGGCTAAAGCAAATTTAAACGATGAGTCCAAAGATTTAGCTCCCCTCTTGGACGCCATCTTAAAAAAAGTGCCGATTGCTTCCAATGAAGAGGCGAAAAATAAACCTCTGCGCCTGCAGCCCTTTAATCTGGCGTATGATAACTTTTTGGGGCGGCTGGCCATCGGACGGATTTATGAAGGAAAGATAAAAAATAATTCCAAGGTAATTATTAAAAATGTGAAAGGAGAAACTCGTGAAGGCAAAATTACCAAACTGTTTACTTTTGAAGGCCTGAAAAGAAAAGAAGTGCCCGAAGCCGAAGCCGGCGACATCGTTATGCTGGCCGGCCTGCCTGATATATTTATCGGGGAAACCGTTTGCATAACCGCGGAACAAGAAGCTTTGCCAGCCATTAACATAGACGAGCCGACCATCTCCTTGAATTTATTCGTCAACAACTCCCCCTTTGCCGGCCGAGACGGAAAAAATGTAACCAACAGGCAGCTTAAGGAAAGGCTGGAAAAAGAACTGGAAGTTAACGTCGGTTTAAAGATTGACTTCTCGGGCATTGACCACTACAAAATCTACGGCCGGGGCGAAATGCACATCGCCATCCTGCTGGAAAATATGCGCCGTGAAAGTTATGAAATGCAAATATCACAGCCGCAAGTAATCATTAAAGAAGAGGGGGGCGTAAAGCTTGAACCGTTTGAAGAGGTAACCATCAACGTGCCGGAAGCAATGTCCGGAACGGTAATTAAAAAACTTTCCAGCCGCTGCGGCCAGATTATGGAGATGAGGCCGGAGGGCAATAACGTAAAAATTATTTTTGAAATTCCCACCAGAGGACTGTTGGGCTACCGCAATAAATTCATCGTTGATACGCGGGGCCTGGGGATTATCTATGCCAGGGTAATCGGCTTTAAGCCTTATGTCGGGGAGATTAAAAAAAATTATCTGGGCTCCATGGTCTCCATGGCCACCGGCAAAGCTCTCGGCTTCTCGCTCTATAATCTTCAAAACAGAGGAACTTTATACATTGAAGCCAACACGGAAGTCTATGAAGGCATGGTTATCGGCAACGCGGCCAAGGGCTACGATTTAACCGTCAATCCGATAAAAGGCAAGCAATTAACGAATATGCGCGCCTCGGGCTCCGATGAAGCGATTAGTTTAACGCCGCCTCTTAAACTAACGCTGGAAAGAGCCATGAGCATCATGAACGAGGATGAATACCTGGAAATCACCCCGAATCACGTCCGCTTAAGAAAACAATTTTTAACTGAAAACGAAAGGGTTAAGGCCAGCAGGAATAAATAAATCCAGCCCCGCCGCCCGGTATTTTAGAATATGCGCTGGCCGCATATTTTACTTAGCTTCTATTTCATCATTTTTAATTCCGGTCGTCATTTTTTTGCACCTTGCCCTCAAAGGCCCTTAAAATTTCCAAAGGCACGGCAAAAACAATGGTATTGGATTTGTCGGAACTGATATCGTTGATTGACTGCAAGGTCCTTAAATGCAGAGCGCCGGGGGCCTGGGCTAAAGTTTGAGCGGCTTTAGCCATGTTATTCGCGGCCATAACTTCGCCTTCGGCCTGAATAATGATGGCCCTTTTTTCCCTTTCGGCCTCGGCTTGCCGGCCAATGACTCTTTTCATTTCTTCGGGCAGGGTAATGTCTTTTAATTCCACGTCATTAACCTTAATGCCCCAGGGGTCGGTGGCCTTATCAATAATGTTTCTGATGCTTTCCGAAACCCGGTCGCGCTGGGAAAGCAGGCCGTCCAAATCCACCTGGCCGACGGCATTGCGCATGGTGGTCTGGGCCATTTGCGAAATGGCGTAATAAAAATCCTCCACCTCCAAAACCGCTTTGTCGGCTGATTGGACCTTATAATAGATAACCGCGTTAACGCTTACCGAAATATTATCTTTGGTAATGGCCTCCTGATTCGGCACGTCCACCGCTTTGACCCTTAAATCCACTTTTTTGTAAGAATAAAAAATCGGCCAGACCAATCGCCAGCCCGGTTCCATCAGTCCGGCGTATTTGCCTAAGCAAAACTTAACTCCTTTTTGGTACTGGTTGATTTGCCTGATGGAAATTAAGACCACGAAAACAACCGCTCCTAAAATTATCCAAATGATGTCCATAAATTTTCTTGCCCTAAAGCGAGCGAAGCTCTGCTTTAGGGTGGTTATTGGTTATATTTAATTAACTCTAATTTCTCCTGCCTGGACAGCTTCTTGATGCTTACTTCTTCTTTGGCCGCCAAAGACTTGTTCTTAAACTTCTTGGAATAAACCAGCTTAACCGGCCTTCTGCCCCTGGTATACTTGGCGCCCAATGATGAATGGTTATGCTCGCCCACCCTCCTTTTAAGGCCGGTGGTAATGCCGGTATACAAAGTCTTGTCCAAACATTTGAGGATATATACCCAATACATTGGGATTATTCCACTTTAATGATTTCCCCGGTTATTTCCCGGCCGGCTTGGAAAGCGAAGCTGTCTCCCGCCCGTTTGCCCATTAAAGAAGCGCCCAAAGGTGAATTATGTGAAATAACGTTCTTGGACAAGTCTATTTCCGCCGAACCCAGTATTTGGTAGGTATTTTCCCGGCCGTTCATTTTAACCCTGACCCTGCTCCCTAACTGGACCTCTTGTTTGTTTTTGCCCGGCTTGATGATTATGGCCGCCTTTAACTGCTCGGTAATATCAAAAATCCTGTCATTGATTCCCCTGACTCTTCCTTTGGCCATCTGATAGGCGGCATTTTCCGAGAAATCCCCCATTTCAGCCAATCTCTGCAACTCTTGAATGGCTTTAGGCAGAGCGTCTTTAAGCTTACCCAGCTTATCCGTAAGCTCGTTAAACTTATTTTGGGTTAAATGGGGATCAGGGATAATATGAGTAAATTCTCCGGGTTTTCTAAAGGGTATCTGCACGGGGTAATCATAGCAAAAACCGGTTAAAAATCCTAATCCAATTAAACCAAAAACCGCTTTAATATCTTCAGCGGTTTTAACATCCCTACCTCTTCTTCTTCGGTTTCTTGGCTTCCTTCTTATGGGAGTTGTTGCCTTTTGCCATAAGGGGTTGGTTAATGATTATGCGGTGATTATATCATGGTTGGGGGAAAAAAGGGAATCCTTCGGCTACGCTCACAGGACAAGTTTTTTGCCCGCCCTCGCTTCTTGCCCCGTAGCATCCCGCCACAGCGGGATTGCTTCTGGGGTTCCGCCGCCGAATTTCCCTCCAGAGGCGGGCAGGCGTGCCAGTTGAAAACTGACGCGCCACTTAAAAAATTATTTTTAAAATTACTTTCTCTTCTTACTCTTTATCAATCCTACAATACCTGTAATAAATATCAGCAGTCCTATCAACTGTCCGCCGGGGCTATCATCGATTTCACTATATACAAACATAAACACGCCGAACAATATCGTAATAATAAAACATAGTATTTTAATCTTACTCATATTTTTAAAAATTACCGCCGCCGAATTTCGTGTCTTTGATTAAGACCTTAAATCTCTCTTTGAGATTTTGTCCTTTCTCGTTTGTGATAAATGTTAAGTCTGAATTCATAAATTTATTTCTCGCTCTCTGCTCGAGCTTTTAACAAGAAGGTGGTCTCGCTCTTAAGTTTTGCCCGAGCCCAATCCTTCTGTGGTTCGGTAAGAAAATCTCCCAAGCCATCCAGGATGTGCTTATTATCCAGTTTTTCTAATTGCTCGGCAGTCAATTGCAAAATTTCTTTGAAAGTTTTACCCGAACGCTGTTCAACAATTTCCTTGTTAACCGGCCAGCGGTTCTCCAGGAAAAACCAGACGTCGTACACATCACGGCTCGTTTTGCCAATCCGTTCGTGCATCGCCATCAATTTGTGGGCGAACATGTCCTCTCGAACCATTACTAACATGGAAATGCCGAGCAATGTTTTTAAGTCGTATTCCGAGCCGAAATCTCTGCGGTCAACTTCCACTTTGATATTTTGAGATTTGGTGTCGTAGGAAATTATATTTATCAAATTAAACCGCTTTATTCTGGAATCAACCATCTTTCCATAAGTAGCAACAATTTTCTGGATTTTATCAAACACAATCTGTTCCTTGCTCTCGTCCAATAAATCAAAATCCAAATCAACCGAGTCACGGCTCAAGTCGTAAAATAAGAGAGCGGCGGTGCCACCTTTAAAACCTAAGTGCGGTGCGATCGACGTATCTGAATATATGTCTTTCAGAATCTGAAACAGGATATTTTTATGTTTTGAGTAATCCAATGTCATATTTTTGTACTTTTATAATGTTCAAAATATTCTTTGACTTTTTTCTCCATTCTCTTGTTGTGGTAAATGGATAATATTTCAAAAACCTTATCCCAATCCAACACATCCAAGTGATCAAAATGATAGTCTTTGCTAATATAAATTCTATCCAAAAAAGCGCGTTCCTTACTGGCGATGGAACAGGCTTCGGCGTGCTCAATGCCAGCCGTATTGCTTAAGACGTAATCTTTCATGCGGATAAAAGAAATTTTTTGTCCGGAAATTTCAATCTCCCGAGTCACATATGATGCGACAAAGATAGAATCGTAGTATTGGAAATTTATTCCGGCACGAGTTAAGACCGTCTCAAAGCTGATATAGGAAGGTGTGTAAATTCTTGTCGCTAATTCAAAACGATCGTAATTTTTATCTTTGGCATATATTCCGCGCCGAACTCTGATTAATTTTCCGGCCTTAACATATTTAATTAATCGGCTGGTTATGGTTTGCTCTTTTTCTTCTCCCCACAACAAAGCCACGTCTTTTGTCGAAAAGACGGCTCGGGGAGATCGCAATAAAACCTCTAAATATTCACCTTTGGTGGGTTTTTTATCCATATATAGACTGGAATAAGCCTTAAAGGTTTGTTCCAGTTAAATTATATGCTATAATGCAAATAAGCGCAAGCGCTGGAGGGATAAGCAAATATACTTAAAAATCAAAAAACGCCAAATAATTGACGTTCTTTGCATAAATTTATTTTATCAAAATTTCAGGCATCTTTCGACTTTTCTCGCTCGTCATTGACTCCGCCAAAGCCGAATCGAATAACTCCTTCAACTTCGCTTTTTGCCTAAGAAGCTGTTTTTTATAATCTTGAACCGCGGAAAGTTTAGCGACGATTTGTTTTTGGGTATCAAGAGGTGGCATCGGAATTTTATAATCCGTTAATTTATCTTTTGTAATCGCAGCGAAAGTGCTACCAGTGGATTGCCTTTGCCAATTTTTTTCATTTTTCTTAAATAAAAAATAAAGAAGCATCTGCTCAACAATCTTATTATTACCTCGAATCGCCGCGAGGCCCCGGCCTATACATGATTTATCTTTTGTTAAATTAATATCACCAACTGGAGCGCGCACCGAAATCAAAATATCTTCTGGTTCTGCAATGCGACTTGGCGCAGAACAGTATTTTACTGTATTAGGATATAGATCACCAAAATCTGCTTTTCCCTGAAAAAATGGCAGGCCATTACCTGATTCGTTATAGCTCGTAGACGGTGGGGATTGCCCCATTATTATCTTGGCTATTTCGTCTAATTTCTTGACCCCCCAATTCTTGCCGACCGAATTTAATTCTTTATGCAAAAGCGACTGAAAAAGCTCGTCGGTTTTTTGGATGAGTCCGTCATTCAATTTCTGCGCCTCGGCAATTTTATCCAACCGTTCAACGATTTGTTTTTGGATTTCAAGAGGCGGGAGAGGGATTTGAATTTTCCTTAACTCTCCATTATTTATAGCTTTCTGCGTTGCGCCAGTGGCCAATCGGTCTTTTTGTAAATTGAAATCTTTTGAGGTTAAAAAGTAAAAAAGGTAACTCGGATCAACATCTTTATGTACTCTTAAAACTACAAACCCTGTTGAAAAAATATGATTATTTTTATGTTTGGTGTTTGCTAATAAAAACTTTTTCGTTTGTGCCATTCTTGCAACTAAAACATCTTTTTCCAAAACTTCAATATTGGCACGATCGGGTCTATCACTATAAGAAATATCAAGAGAATTTATAATTTCAGTGCCATCAATATCGGCCGTGGCCACATATTTTTTTATACCAGAGAACTCCTTTATGCCAGGCGAAATAAAACTACAAACTTCTCCTAATTTTTTTGTTGGCCAAATAATCATAATTTATTTCATAAAACCCTTTGTGCCAATTTGGTTTCCACCGAACTCCCCAGACACCTCCCAAATTCTATTCAAAGCAACTTCCACGATACGAAGCATTTCTTTTGCGTCGGTTTCGGTAATCTGCTCTATTGGTCTAATTATTTTTCGATGTTTAAAGTCAATCCCTACATATAAAGAATCTTGCCTCTTCCGAAAGTCTGGTTCTTGAGGATTAATTCTTTCCACATCATCCATATCAGGACCGACCCACTTCATATTATGCGGATATGAATTTGCATCCAGATGAGCCCATGCCATCCGATCAATTTTTGATCTATGATCTCTATAAAACTTGTTAAAACCATCATCCTTACATAGACCTGTAAAAACATCTGCCGCAAATTGTGATTTTGATATTTCTTCAATAGCAGTAAATGCCAAAGCGTAGGCCCTTGTAAAATATTTATGATCCAAAAGCAACTCCGCTTCTCTCAATAAGTCCGCCGCGTTGTTATGAGCAGCTCTATAAATCTCTAAATAGTCATTTTTTGTTGGCCAGGTCATAAAATTTTAATCCCACTTTTTACCAAATAGTGTTTTTATTGGCGTGAGTGTAATGACTGCTTCTTCTGCTATTTTTTCTGGTGTCACTTTCTCTGCGTTACCAAAATTTTCATTTAAAGTCCCTTCTTCATTGAGAGTAATAAGATATTGAAACTTTGTCCCATTGTTTGAAAGTTTTTCTAAATATTCATAGAGGTGAACAAAGTGAGCCTTATCCATCCCATCGAAAATTCCGTCATGTACCAAAAAGTGTGGCGCATGAACCCCTTTCTTTATTGCGTGGAATAAAATAGCAAGATCGTAGATAAGTGTCCGACCTTGGTTTTTGCCCTTTGATAAATCTGCCGGCAGAGATACATCAATATTAATCTTTGAATCTTTTTTCTCGTTTGCTGTCAGCGAAAAACTGGAACGATCTTTATTTTCTACATATATTGCATCGTGTACATTAAAGAATTCTTGACGAAATTCGGAAAGAGATTTCTGTATCTTTTGAATAAAACTCACTATCTCTGCATATAACTTTGCTTCTTCTTGTTTAAGATCCGCCTCTTCTTTTTTTAAATCTTGATAAAGCTTAATTTTCCCAGATAGATCATTTAATTCCTCGCGCTTTTTACTAAGTTCTAAATAGGCTTCAGATAAATCGGAGATAGCGTTTTTTGCTTCAAGGAATCTAAAAAGTTCGGCTCGTCGCTCTTCCAATTCTTTTATCTTGACCTCTCTTTTCTTTGTCCCATCTTCAAGGTCACTAATTTCCGTTTTTAGGAAGTCCTTTCTAGACTGCACAATCTGTTTCCGAAAAGTGATGGCTTCTTCAAGGGTCTTTTCTATTTTTTCTGCTAGTAGCTCATTTAATTCTTTATACATTCTACCAACTTTTCGTACACTTAAATCGTCATTTAGATGAAAGCTATCTCGGTATGATTCAACCTTTTTTCTATCCGAAAAGTTCTGAAACCATAGATCCTTTATTTGTAGGGTTAATTGATTGCTTTGTTTTTCTACATCCTCATATTGATCCGCAAGTTTAAATTGCTTGATATTGCCTTCTAGTTTGCAAACTTGAACATACAATTTATCAATTTCGCTTTCCGCATGAGAAATATCACGTAGTCCGTACGTGTCTTGAACAATATCTCTAACTTCTCTAATGGCAGGGATTTTTTTCTTAAATTCTGATTGTAAATTATTATTTTGGTAGAAAAAAGTATTATCAATATCCATAAGCAGTAAGTGATACTGCACCAACTCGGCTTCCGATACTTCTTTAATGTATTTAATCGGGTCAGAAAAACTGTCATGTTTTGTCGACTGCTTTTTGATAAAAAATGGGATTAATTTTCGTAGCCATTTATTTGAATATTTGCCTTTATAACCCGTATTCTTAAATATAAGGTCGCAGAGAATATCCTTGACGTCATCAATGGAGTTATAGTTAGACGGGGAATTTTTAGTACCAAACAAAATATTTTTATTAGGTTCTGCAAACGAACGTTTAATAATATAATCCTTACCGTCAACAACAAATTCTAAAACTACTATCGATTCCTTTAAATCGTTATTTACTTTTGCCGATTTTATTAATTTTGTTTCGGACGAAAGCAAGCAATAATCGAGTAAGTCGAGTAAAAGCGTTTTTCCAACACCGTTTAATGATTTTTTTGTATCTGTATCTTTTTCTTTTTTGGCAAAAATAAAATTGACTCCATTTTTAAAATTAATGGCTGGGAACAATCCTTCCGGCTCTGAATAAAGTCTTTTCAAAAACATAATTATTTTATAATTACTTGGTGATGTTGTAACTCAATTAAGCCAGACGACCACAAAAAGGTGAGAGTGTTGTAGTATTGATCAAGAGATAGTGTCTTTATCCGCTTTGCGTCTTGAAATAGGCTCTCCACGTTGTGACTTTTGCGTTTTAATAATCCAAGTAAATCTGCGCCAAGTACAAGAACGTTATTATCAAGTTTTTCGTGTTTTGATGGTATAAGCATAATAGTTGTTCAATCTTACTTTTCAGACTCCGTTTTCTCAAAAATAGTACAGTCGTCAAAGAAAAATAATATAAAGGCACGGGTCAGGTTAGTATACTCCGCATTATCTTTCTTGTCGGGGATAATAAATTGAGAAAACAATTCTTCCAAAATCTGAAGATTGTTTAGCCCATTATCTTTAAGTGAATTGTACCTTTGAAATAAGTGACCGTGTAGATCGTTTTGCACCTCGGAGTCTTCTTCTTGTATTCTCTTTTCTATTAATGCAATCTTTATATACGCATACTTAAAGTATTCTTGCACCCGTCTACGCTCTTTTTCATCTTTAAAATTAACCTCAATTTTTTTAGAAAGATTAATATGCTCTTTATCTGGCTTGAGTTCGCTTGATCCAAGACTTTTAATTACGCTCTTAAAAATTTCATCGATGATGCCGAAGTCCTTTTCGTCAGACTTCGCGATCTTATTAAAATTTACATCACGACCTGCTTGGATATTGGTAGAGTTATTACCGCCTTTTTGCTTTTGGGTTAATTCATCCATAGTTATTTGGGAACGTTAATATCTCTACCTGCTTGGATATTGGTAGAGTTATTACCGCCTTTTTGCTTTTGTATTAAAGTTTTTCCGGATCGATCACGTAGTATGAAGCGTTTTATAAAATACCCCAAAATACCAACGGCAATGGCAAAAATAAAGAGCAATATTGCGACAAAGCCCTGATTATTATTAGCCCAATTAATAAGTTGATCTACCATAAAATTATTATAACAATTTCTGAACCATATTTAAAGTTTTTTGTAATTTTTTTTCTTCAATTTCAATTTCCCTCAAAATCTCCTTCGGAGCACGATGATTAACCTCTTCCTCGCCGTTGTAGAGGCTATAAGTGTTGGCCGAGAGAATATAATCGTTCTCGGCAATTTCTTTTACCGATGTTAGCCAGCTGTATGGTTTCTGTATTGAGCGGTCTCGTCCGCCTTCGTCAAGACTTCGGCGGATGTCCCACAGTTCTAATAATTTAGATAAATCATTACGGTACTGTGGGCCAAATTTTTTGGCGGCCGAGAGCGATGAGCCATCACCCTTCATATCAAAAAACCAAACCTGCTCTTTTTCATCAAGTTTCGGTATGGACTTCTTTTTGAAAATAAGGAAGCTTGTTTTTACTCCGGCATAAGGCTGGAATACACCGGCTGGCATTGAGACAACTGCCTCCAGTTTCGCGTTCTCAAACAAAAAGCGGCGGATATCTTTATCGTCCTTGTTAGTGCCGAAAAGCGAACCCTCCGGCAGGATTATGCCGGCCCGGCCGCCCGGTTTGAGAGAGTTGATAACATAACCCAAGAAAAGCACCTGTGTCTTATTGGATTTGACCGGGAGAGTCGGCTTGATACGTTCTTTGTCCACTTTGCCGGCAAACGGCGGATTAGTAAGCACAACATCAAAACGGCGTAAATCCTCCTCGTCTTCAGCTCCGGCAACCGTATCCTTTCTGCGAACATGCGCGCCTTCTATACCGTGCAAAATAAGATTCATCAATGCGAGGCGAACCATTTCCGGATCTACATCATAGCCGTGGAATGTTTTAGTGGTTAAGAATTCCCATTGCTCTTTGTTCAACTTATCGCCATAACCAATACTTCTGCCATCACGATCCTCAATATTTTTCTTATCGCTATTTTTATATTTCAGCCATTCGTAAACCGTGATCAAGAAACCGGCCGAGCCGCACGCCGGGTCAAAAATCGTTTCGCCAATTTTTGGATTCACCATTTCAACAATTGCACGAACGATATGGCGAGGGGTCAAAAACTGTCCAAGCTCGCCGGCCGATTCTATGCTGGCGAGAAGCGACTCATAGAGATCGCCCTTAATATCAGTGTCCAGATTGGAAAACTCAATAGTGTCGATAATCTCAACGGTTCTTTTGAGTGTTACCTCATCAGGAATTAATAGCTTTGCACCATGAAAGATTTGGCGGATATTGGAGTGGCCATTGTGAAGCTCGTCGATAAATGGAAAGACTTCATCTCGGACAAATTTATACAGATTATCGCCGGTTTTCTCACGCCAGCGTGACCAACGAAATTTTTCGGTTTTGCTTTCAAATATGGATTTGTGTTCTCGTCCGGTAAGCTTCTCCTCTTTCTCCATAGCAATATCCTGCTCCTCAAGCATTTTGAGAAAAAATAAAAAACTTATTTGCTGAATACGAGTAACTGGATCTTTCAATCCTGCTCCCCAAAGATAATCGTTAAGCCGTGCGACCTTGCTTTTGAATTCTTCTCTTAATTGTTGGATGTCTTGGGCCATATTATTTTTTGTTTTTCTTCTTGGGTTTTTTATTTTCCAAAAGTTTTTTAACCTCGCGATCAAAATCAGAAATATAATTTTTGTCCTGCTCTATTCTGAATTTTTCGTATTCCTTAAGCGCTAACGCTTCGGCTACTTCATGGCTGATTTTACCGGCATTTGTTAAGATTTCGTATTCGCTAAACTTGAGAAAAGCATTGAGCTTTTCGGTCCAGTCTTTCATAGACATTGCCTTGCCTCGCGCCGCTTGCATCTCGGCATAATCAAGATACATATTGCCAATACGATTCAAATGCTCAAGCTCTTTTTTGTCTAAATAATTTTTGGCGATTACCGTATCGCTCGGCATAATTTTCCCTTGGGGAGAGCGTCTCCAGGAAGTTAATCCCATTTTGTCTTTTTTACTACTAACTCGGCCTGTGATAATTTCCGCTGCAGTTTTACCAGTAATTGCGAAATGAAGTTTATTTTGTACGGTAGCAAAAAATTTCTTACTTTCGTATGCCTTGGATGAATAATCTATCGCTGTAGCATAAATATCAGTGATTTTTTGATAGATCATCCGCTCGCTTGTACGAATATCTTTAATTTCCTCGTAAAGCTCATCAAAATATCTGGCACTAAAACGAGAGCCGTACTTCATGCGATTACTGTCTAGAACATAACCCTTATGAATATAGTTCTTAAGAATTCCGGTAGCCCATTGACGAAACTGCATGCCTCGTTCCGAATTTACTCGATAACCAACAGCAATAATTGCTTCTAAAGAGTAAAAAGTAAAGTTTCTTTGAATATCCCTCCCTCCCTCATTTTGAACTTGTAAGAAATCCTTACAGGTTGCCGAAGCGTCTAATTCGCCTTCAGCGTAGGTATTTTTGAGGTGCTGAGTAATATTTTGCGGGGTGGTGTCAAAGAGTTCAGCAATACGCCTTTGGGGAAGCCAAATATTTTCTTCAGCATATAAAACTTCTATATTCACCGAGCCGTCAGGTGATTGATAGAAAGCTATTTGATTGTCTGGTATTTTTTTCATAACTTTAATTGATATATTAATGACTAACAAATACCGACTGATTTAATTCCATAATTGTGTTTTTTAATTCTTCGCCATTAAACACTTGTAAAATATGATTGAAGCCACCAAGTGCCGAAAAAATTGGTTCATTAAAGATAGAAAGCTCAATCGGTGAGCGACGGGCAATATATTGGCTTTTAACCAGACGCAAAATCTTGGCCTGCTCCGGCTCAAATTGCTTATCAATCATCCACGCTTCAAACAGTTCACCGATCCGGTCTTCGTATAATTGTTCTTCGGTAGGGAGATTTTGAATACCAAGAGCTGTTTTTATAAAGTCATTCAGTGTCCCGATTGGATAACGATACGCTTCGCGCAGATTCACTTCATTGAAGTAAAACTTTGGCGAATTGAGACGGTCCGCTAAAATTTGAGATTCATCATTTGAGAGTTCTTGCCCGTCTTTTACTTTTTTCACCAACGGCTCGGCTTGCGCAAGCTCCTGAACCTGCCGCTCCCATGCCGTTTGATAATCATCTGAATCTATTTTTTCTCCTTCGGCTCCAATTTCAACATAGGCACGTTTTATGACGACATCAATATTTTCTTGAGCGGTCTCCGCAACCTGAATAAAACCGGCAGGTACCTCAATATTTTCCTCGACAAAATCCTTAGTTTCAGTTCCCCACGGGATACCAGCTTTGGCTTTGGCTATCTCTGAATATGGATTATAGCTTTCGTCGTTAAAATATTTGGTAACACCGGCAAAGTCATAAATCCTAAACGATTTTTTATTGATGCGAGAATCAAGACGACTGCCACGGCCACGCATCTGCTGATATAAAATTGGTGATTGTGTTGGACGAACCATGATTATATTTTCAACCATTGGCGCATCGATGCCGGTATCCATCATGCCCACAGAAACGGCAATCGTGGGCATTTCTTCCAGTTTAAAACGGCGGATAGCCCCACGAGGATCTTCGGTATCTGAAGTAATGACTTCGGCAAACCTACCTTTATACTCCGGCTTAGCTTGATTAAAATAATACGCGAGCTGGGCGGCGTGGCGTTTGGTTACCGCGTAAACGATGGCTTTGCGTATTTTTTTCGGCTCTCGCTTTTCTTCCTCGGCAAAATAAGCTTGGATAACCTGCTCGTTTCTAGCCGGTATGTTTATCTTTCTTTCCAAATCTTCAGGGCTGTAATCTTCGCCTTCAAAATTTACGCCTTCAAGCGACACCTTTGTGTCAATCTGCACAATGTCATAACCGGCGAGATATCCGTCTTTGACTCCACGACGAATACTGTAAACAAAAGTCGGTTTGCCTTTTTGTTCTGTCTCATCCCAACAACCAAAAAGTTTATAAGTATTGCGATCAACATATCCGCTGGGAGTTGCTGTCATCCCAATACGAATGGCATCAAAGTGCGAAAGGACACTATTGTAAATTCCAAAAATTGACCGATGGGCTTCATCGGAAATAATCACATCAAAATAACCACTGGTGAATAATGAGAGCTGGGAGTAGAGAGTCGGGAGAGTTGAAATAATTATTGACGATTCGTCACGTTGTTTGCCACCATAGAGCAGTTTGGATGGATAATCTTTAAGGATTTCATCAAAGACCTCCTTTGTTTGAACTCCCAAATCGATGCGATCCACTAAAAAGAGCGCGCGATTAGCAAGGCCGGCTTCAAAGAGCCGTTTGAGATAGAGCGCGATTGTGTCGGTCTTGCCGGTGCCGGTTGCCATAACCAAAAGCATTTTGCGTTTGCCACCCTCGATAGCCTTGTCCATAATCTGCATTACTTCTTTTTGATATGGCCTCGGCATTCGCCATTCACTGCCTTTATAATACTTTTCCGGAATAGGGATGACTGACAACGGTTTTCGCTCAAGCCGGAGGGTTTGGATTTTTTCAAGATCGCGTTGTGAGAAAAAAGTGGCAACTTTTTGTTCCGGCCGGTATTTATAATCCCAGAAATAAATTTCCTCGCCATTTGATAAGAAAATGAAACCGGCATTGATGGATTCCGCGTATGAAAGAGCCTGCTGTTTGGCGGAAGCCGGATCAACAGAAAAACGTTTTGCTTCGATGACCGCTATAGCACGGCCTCGCGTATCTTTGAGAATATAATCGGCGCGGCCGTTCTGCGAAGTCTCTTCAGTAGAAACCTGATTCTTATCTTCAATATCCCAATCAGCTTCACGAAGTCTGCGGTCGATAAGAATTCGCGCGTCTGTTTCGCGCATGAACTTTTTTCCGGTTGTATCTTGAGTAGCCATAATATTTAAATCAATTTATGCTCTTTGAAGCTGAAAAAATTTGTTTTACTGACGATCACGTGGTCGCTTATATCGATACCGAGAAGCTTGCCTGCATCAACCAACTGCTTAGTTATATCTAAATCTTCTTGCGATGGTGATGGATCGCCGGCCGGGTGATTATGGGCGATGATTACTTGCGCGGCCAAATGCCGGACAGCCGGCTCAAATACTTCGCGCGGATGGACAAGGTTGGCATTAAGTGAACCGACTGAAATAATTTCACGTTTGATTTCCTGATTTCTGGAATCCAAAAAGAAAATCACGAAGTGTTCTTTTTTATGATCCCGAATATCTTTGAGTTCATCCCAAACATCTTTTGGCGATAACAGCAGAACCGATTGCTTATTCTGTAGATGCCGGCGACCAAGTTCGTAGCAGGCGACGATTTCACACGCTTTCGCACTCCCAAGACCAAATGTATTTTTCAGTTCCTTGACCGACGCCTTGGCCAATCCAGCACCACTGAATTTCCTTAAAATCTTACTGGATAATTCCACGACATTTATGCCTTCGCTTCCGGTTCGTAAAAGAATAGCCAAAAGTTCTGAATCAGAAAGTCGCTCCGGACCGTATTTTTCCAGTTTTTCTCGCGGTCTATCAACTTTTGGCAAATCTTTTATCTTCATATGGCGATTTCCTTTGGCATATTATTTCTTCTTTTTCTTAGACTCTATAAGTTTTTTGACTTCTTGATCAAAGTCCGAAATATAATTTTTATCCTGCTCTATTTTGAATTTTTCATATTCTTTAAGAGCTAACGCTTCAGCTACTTCGTGGCTGATTTTACCGGAGTCTCCCAAAATATCTCGTTCATTGAATTTTAGAAAAGCATCGAGTTTCACAACCCAATCTTTCATCCTCATTAAAATTCCGCGCTTCGCCTGCATCTCCGCATAATCAAGATACATTATTACTATCCTGTTGAGATGATCAAGCTCCTTTTCATTCAGATAATTTTTTGCAATAACAACATCTGATTCTCTGATATTGCCCTTAGGAGAATTCTTCCAAACAGTGAGTCCCATGTTTGGTTTTGAACTGTTAACTCTTTCGTGAACTATTTCCGCCGCAGTTTTTCCGGTAATCGCAAAGTGAAGTTTATTTTGTACTGTGGCAAAAAACTGCTTAGTGATTTCCTCATCGGGTGAATAATCAGCACTACACTCCGCGTAAATGTCGGTGATTTTCTGATACATCCGCCTTTCACTCGATCGAATATCCCTAATTCTCGCCAGCTGTTCCTCGAAATAATCTTTACCAAAAATAGTGTTTGGATTTTTCAATCGCTCATCATCCATAGTAAATCCCTTGATAATATATTCTTTCAAGCGCTCTGTCGCCCAAATACGGAATTGTGTGGCCTGTGAACTATTAACTCGGTATCCAACAGAAAGAATCGCATCAAGATTATAAAACTTTACGGATTGAGTTTGCGTCTTTCCTTCTAGTGCCCCATGAGTAGTGGTATGTTCCAAAATGGAACTAACCACCTTTTCATCTAATTCTCCGCTTTCAAAGATATTTTTGAGGTGCTTGGTAATAGCTGGTCTTTGAACCCCAAATAAAAGGGCGATTTTATCTTGAGTCAGCCAAATATTTTCATCACGCAAAAATATCTCAACTTTTACCTGTCCGTTTGGGGTGGTGTAGAGCAAAAATTCAGTGAAGCTGTTGTTAGTGATAATTTTTTTACTATTTTTTTTCATAATTATATTGATATATTTTCATTTTCAAAGCGTGGCATTTTGTCACGGTTTTATTTCCGCTTTTTAGTCTTCGGCTCAATATTGCTCGACTCGTCCAAAAAAGCATTTAGATCTGATTGCCGGATCCGCCAAACTCCAATCTTGGAAGCTTTGAGCTTGCCGGCTTCAATGTATCGGGTAACCGTCCTAGTGTGCACTCTTAAAATTTTGGCGACTTCCTCAATGGTAAAAAGTTTTTCGATTTCGTTCATAAAAATAAAACTGAATTTTTTAATCTTAATTCCATTTTATCCCTTCTATAATTGTTTGTCAAAATTGTCGCTTTTTGCCATAATAATCTTACCACTCGGGGTTTGCCTCGCTTCTGCCCGTTCAAATCCCTATAATATAATTCTTAACTAAAATAAAAAAACCACCAAATTGCTTTGATGATTTTTCTTGGCTCGGGGAGAGGGATTCGAACCCACGACCCACTGGTTAACAGCCAGTTGCTCTACCACTGAGCTATCCCCGAATGATATTTTTTATATTCTATTTTTTAAAAATCTTCTGCCAAAACCTGTTTTAAAATATTTTTCTCTAGCCAAGGCCTTACTTTTATCTCTACAAGCTTCGTAATAAATTAACTTTACAGGTCGTCTATTTAAAGTTGCCGGCACTTTACCTTGCTGATGTTCTTTTATTCTTTTGACTAAATTATCAGTAAAACCTATGTAATGCTTATTATCGTTGCATAATAAAACATAAGTATAAAACATAATCACTTTTCTTAATATTAAGTTGCTCCCCGCCCGCCACGCAAGACGAGCTTGCGAGGCGTTGCGGGCGGGTACCACTGAGCTACCGCGGAAGGTAATTATTTGGATATTTGATTGATAGTTTATTTGGTTATTTGTTTTTTATTTTTTAAGATTCTCTCTAACTCCTTTAATAAGTCCGTTAATCACTTTAGGAAATTTTTTAGTTAAATTACTTATTAATTGAATATCCTCATTCTTTATTAAACCTCTCTTAATTGCTTTATTTATAAAATCAACTGACTCATAAAAAGAGCTTTTGGAGTAATTAAAAAATAGAATTTTATCTTTTTTATAATATCTATGCCAACCTTCCGCAATATTACTGGAAATTCCATCAATCGCTCTTACCAATTGTTTACCAATCGTATCCTGAGAAAAATAATCCCAACTTCTAACTATCTTCCAAATAATATTAGATAACTCAAAACCTATCTTATAACTATAATGTTCATTATAGTTCATAAATCGCTTTTCTTTATTTAAAACAAATAATCAAATACGCAAATGATCTATCGGCCAAATAACCTAATAATCCCTTAGCTTCTTCATGTCGCTATTATGGCTGATTCTTTCCAGAGCCTTGGATTCAATCTGGCGGATGCGCTCGCGGGTGACGCCGAATTCCTGGCCGACTTCTTCCAAAGTATGAGCCACGCCGTCCATCAAACCGAAACGCATTTCCAGAATCTTCTGCTCTCTGGGAGTTAAGGCGCTGATGATTTCCTTAACGTGATCTTTGAGCAGTTGCAAAGAAGCGACTCGGTCCGGCGTGATGGTTTTCTCGTCTTCAATAAAATCGCCCAGGGTGGAATCCTCGTCATCCTCGCCGACCGAAGTTTCCAAGGAAACGGTTTCCTGGGATATTTTAATGATTTGGCGGACTTTGTCAAGGTCCTCGCCGATTTCGGCGGCAATTTCCTCTGGCATGGGCTCGCGACCCAGGTCCTGAATCAGACGGCGCTCGGCCTGCTGGAACCGGTTGATGGTCTCCACCATATGGACCGGAATCCTGATGGTGCGCGACTGGTCGGCCAAAGCCCGGGTAATGGCCTGGCGGATCCACCAGGTGGCGTAGGTGGAGAATTTATAACCCTTGCGGTAATCAAATTTTTCCACCGCCCGAAACAAGCCAATGTTGCCTTCCTGGATTAAATCCAGAAGCGACAGCGAACGGCCGGTAAACTTTTTGGCGATGGAGACCACTAGCCGGAGGTTGGCTTCCACCAGCTTGCGCTTGGCTTCCATGTCGCCTTTTTCCTTGCGCTTGGCCAGTTTAACTTCTTCTTCGGAAGTAAGTAAAGACACCTTGCCGATTTCCCGAAGATACATCTGAATGGAATCGGAAGAGATGTCCGTCAAATCCAGCTTCTTCATGTCTATCTTGAATTTATCTTCCTTCTCTTTCTTCGCCGGCTTGTCTTCCTTTTTAAACTCGCCCACTTCGCCCAAAAAGCCGCCTTCCCTGGAAACTATCTGAATGCCGTTTTCGGCGATTAAATCATAAAAATCTTCCAGCTTGTCCAAATACTCTTCGGCTTCGCTGAAAACATAAAGAACTTCCTCGTCGGTTAAAAATCCCCTGAACCGGCCCTTGGTAAACAAAGACTGAACCCTGGCCTCATCCAGTTCCCGCGGCAAGGCCCGTTCCTCCGCCTGACGGATTTTAGCCGCCTTTTTCCTGGCCAGCGCCTTCTTTTTGGCAACGGCCTTATTTTCGGTCTTCGCTCTTCGCCCTTCAATCTTAATCTTCTTTTTAACCGTCTTTTTCACGGCCGCGGTTTTCTTTCCGGCCGCCGGCTTTTTTTTGAACAAAGCTTTCTTTTTGCTCTTTGCTTTTTGCTCTTTGCTTTTTGTCTTTTTCTTTGACATAAAAAATATTAAATATTAAGTACATTAAGTCGATTAAGTCCCAGCCAGAGGCTGGTCAGCCTTTGGCGACGTTAAGTCCATTCTGACTTAATACTTAACACTTAATTAAATTCTGCTTAATTTGCCCAATTCTTCGCTTAAGCGGTTGGCGGCTTCGCCGTCGCCGGCTTTTTCCGCCTGGGCAATCTGCTCCACGATTATTTTAACCTTGATTTTTTTATAGAATTCGGTCAAGCGGCCGACCAGCTGGACCATTTCCTGGCTGATTAAATCGGGCTGGTCCTCGTAAAAAGTTTCGTCAACCAACAAAGACAGCTGATTCAGATAATCCGCCCGGTCTTGATTTAAAGCTTTTTTAAAATCGTCAAAAGAGAAACTTTGGCCTTTATTATAATAAATTATCAGGTCTTTGTAAAGCTCGCCGGCCGGAATGTAAGTGAGCATTTCCGGGATTAAGCGCTGGCCGACCGCCTGAATCTGCTCCGGAAACTTGATTAATAAAGCCAGCAGCTGTTCGGCCACAATCTGCGCCTTGTCCACCTTGACTGATGCCGTTTTTTGTTCTTCAATTTCAGGCCGGCCATCTTCAGTTTTAGCCCGCGGCAAACTTTTAATCAAAGCTTCTTCCGAAACGGACAGCTTATCCGCCAATTTCTTGAGGTAATGAGAGCGCTCCACCTCATCCCCCATTTTGGCCACCACGGCCAGAATTTTCTTGGCCGCCTGCTTTTTGTGGTCCACCCGGCTTAAATCCAAATTTTTAAAGGTGACGGCGAAAATATAGTCCATGAAATTCTCCGCCGACTTAACCAGCTCTTTCCATTTGTCTTTCGCTTCCCGGATTAAATCGTCGGGGTCCTGGCCCTCGGGCAGGTGGATGACTTTGACGTTTAAACCCGCCTGCCAGGCCAAGTCAATGCCCCGCAGGTTGGCTTTGGTGCCGGCCACGTCGGCGTCAAAAGCAATCATCACGTTAAGCGTGTATCTTTTTAACAGCTTAATCTGCTCGTCCGTCAAAGAGGTGCCGGAAACGGCCACCACGTTTTTAATGCCCGCCTGGTACGAGGCGATGGCGTCTATGTTGCCTTCCACCAAAATGGCGTAATTCAATCTTTTGATTTCCTGCTTGGCCAAATCCAGGTTGTATAAAATCTGGCTCTTGTTGTAAATCTGGGTCTGGGGGGAATTGACGTACTTGCCGCCCGGGTCGTCCTCGCTCATCTTGCGCGAGGTAAAACCGACCGTGTTGCCGTGGACGTCGCGGATGGGAAACATCAGGCGGTTCCTGAACCTGTCGTAAGGCCGGTCTTGCTGGCCGGGCACCAACAGTCCGGCATCGGCGATTTCCTTAAGCGTGTAATCTTTGGACTGCAGATATTTGATGGCGTCTGCCCAGTCGTTTTTGGCGTAGCCCAAATAAAAATCATTAATGGTTTCCGGAATGATTTTACGTTCCGCCAGATACTTTCTGACAAACCCGGCCGACTGGTCGTCCGTTAACAGGCCGTGCCAGTAATCGGCAACCGCGCGGCATAAATCCAGCAGGCGGGTTTTGCGGTTATGAAATTCGGGATTCTGATAAGTGAGCTTGACGCCGGCCCGCCTCGCCAGCACTCTTAAAGCCTCTGGGAATTCCAGACCCTCCAATTCCTGGATAAAAGTAAAGTGGTCGCCGCCTTTGCCGCAACCGAAACAATGCCAGATTTGCTTTTCCGGAGAAACCATAAAAGAGGGCGTTTTCTCGTTGTGAAACGGACACAGCGCCCTTAAATTGGAACCGGCCGGCTTGAGTTTAACGTACTCGCCGATTAAATCCACGAGGTCCAGCCGCTGTTTGATTTCGTCGGTGGGATTGAGCATTTATATATGGGCAAGTGGCGGAGAGGAAGGGATTTGAACCCTTGAACGGCTATTCACCGTTACTTGCTTTCCAAGCAAGCGCACTAGGCCACTATGCGACCTCTCCAGCATTTACCTATATGCTTGGGCAATATACAATAATTAAACCGATTTTTCAAGTCTAAAAAAGCCTGCCGCAAATGTAGCTAGCGGCAGGCTGTGGCGGTTTCGTCAAAAGTCAAAAGTCAGCAGAACAGGGCGAATCTGGCTTCACCGGAAAACAACCGGTGTCGTCTTGCAACCCGAATTCAATTCCGGGCTTCTTATTTTTCTCTTCCCTGTCACCTTTGTCAGGGTTTAGAATCGTGGTTTTGGTTTTAGGTAAAATGCCCCAAACTAAAACAAAAATCTAACTAACATCCAAAACCACGATTCTAAACCCAACCGCTATTTCTCCGCCTCAATAATCTTCATGGTCGTAGCCACCACCGAATCCGGAATTAAAGAAATTGAATCAATCCCTTCCCTGACTAAAAACTGGGCAAACTCGGGAAAATCCGAAGGCGCTTGGCCGCAGATGCCCACTTTTCTCTTGCGCTGATGGGCGGTTTTGATTATCTGGCGGATTAATTTTTTGACGGCCTCGTTGTTCTCGTCATAAACGTGGCTTACCAGTTCGGAATCGCGGTCCACGCCCAAGGTCAGCTGGGTTAAATCGTTTGAGCCGATGGAAAAACCGTCAAATATTTTGGAAAATTCATCGCCCAAAATCACGTTGGAGGGAATTTCGCACATCACGTAAACTTCCAGATTCTTGACTCCCCGCTTTAAGCCGTGCTCGGCCATAATTTTAAGAACCTTTTTGCCTTCTTCAACCGTCCGGCAGAAAGGCACCATAATCTTGATGTTGGTCAAACCCATTTCTTCGCGCGCTTTTTTAAAAGCCAGGCATTCCAGTTTAAAGCCTTCAATATACTTGGGGTCGTAATATCTGGAAGCGCCCCGCCAGCCGAGCATGGGATTGTCTTCGGCGGGCTCGTAGTTTTCCCCGCCGATTAAATTGGCATACTCGTTGGACTTGAAATCGGACAAGCGGACAATCACTTCTTTGGGATAAAAAGCGCCGGCAATCCGGCCGATGCCGTAAGCCAGTTTATCCACGTAAAACTGAACCTTGTCCTGGTAAGCGGCCGTCAGCTCGTCAATCTGTCTGATAACTTCCTGATTTTTCGGATCTTTGGATTTTTTAATTTTAGCGTAATTGATCAGGGCCAAGGGATGAATTTTAATGAAGTTGGAAATGATAAATTCCTCCCGCGCCAGTCCCACGCCGTCGTTGGGAATAAAGCTTTCGGCAAAGGCCGCTTCGGGATTGCCCACGTTCATCATCACTTTGACGCGTTTGGGGCGTTTAAGATTTTTGATATTGGTTTTTTTGACTTTGAATTTCAGCAGGCCGTCGTAAACCCGGCCGACTTCGCCTTCGGCGCCGCTGACCGTGACCGGCTGGTTCTGTTTGATGACCTCGGTGGCCTTGCCCGTGCCCACCACGCAAGGGATGCCCAGCTCGCGGGAAACAATGGCCGCGTGGCAGGTCCGGCCGCCGGCGTCGGTAATGATGGCCGAGGCCATTTTCATAATCGGCTCCCAGTCCGGGTCCGTCATTTCGGTCACCAGCACGTCGCCTTCTTTGAATTTTGACAGCTTGGAAACGTTTTCAATAACGTTGGCCCTGCCCCGGCCGATCTTCTTGCCCACGGCCGCGCCAATCACCAGCTGGCGGCCTTTTTCTTCCAGCGCGTAAGTTTCTATAACGTTGGGGTCAACTCTGGATTCCACGGTTTCCGGCCGGGCCTGAACGATATAAAGTTTGCCGTCCAGCCCGTCTTTGGCCCATTCCATGTCCATGGGCTTTTTATAATGCTCTTCAATAATTATCGCCCATTTGGCCAGCTGCATGATTTCCTCATCCGTTAAAACGTATTTCTGCCGGTCGTTTTCCGGCACAACCGCTTCCTGCGTTGTTTTATTACCACCCGTGGCGTAAATCAGCTTGCGCTTTTTACCGCCCAGTTCCTTGCCAATAATCGGAATAAAACCTTTTTTTAAAGTCGGTTTAAACACCAGATACTCGTCCGGCGTAACCGTGCCTTTAACGACGTATTCGCCCAAGCCGTAAGCGGCGTTGATGACCACGGCGTTCTTAAAACCGGTTTCGGTATGAATGGAAAACATCACCCCGGCATTGGCCAAATCCGAACGGACCATTTTTTGGACGCAGACGGACAGGCCGATGTTGAAATGATTATATTTTTTATCCACGCGGTAGCTGATGGCCCGGTCCGTAAACAAAGAAGCCATGCATTTTTTGACCGACTCCAAAAGCGCGTATTCGCCCTTAATGTTAAGGTAAGATTCCTGCTGGCCGGCAAAGGAGGCGTCCGGCAAATCCTCGGCCGTGGCCGAAGACCTAACGGCCACGTCCAGATTGGACTTTTTATAAAACTTGGACAGTTCTTTGTAGGAGGCAATGATTTCTTTTTCCAAATCTTCCGGAAATTCAGCCTCTAAAATCACCTGGCGGACTTTGGCTCCGCGCCTGGCCAAATCTTTGAGCCGGCGGGTGTTAAGCCCCTTTAAAATCTTTCTGATTTTTTTGTCCGTGCCCGTTACTTTAAGAAAATAATGATAGGCGCTTGCGGTTACGGCAAAACCGTTGGACGCCAAAACGCCTTTCTTGGAAAGTTTCTGATACATTTCGCCCAGGGAGGCGTTTTTACCGCCGACCTTGGGCACGTCTTTAATGGTGATTTGGTTAAACCAAAGGATGTGTCGCATGGGTTGCTATTGCTTGGGCGAGGATAAATTCCTCGCCTGTAAAATTAATATTTATACTTACCCTCTTTCGCAAGCGAGGAATTTATCCTCGCTTGATATAAACGATTGTTTATTTATTATAGCAATATTTGAGATAAAAACAAAAAGGACTTTGCACGGGTTAAGCAAAGTCCTTGATATTTTTATTTAACTTCGTAAGTAAGCGTGACCTGCAAATTATACTCGTTTTCGCCGGTTTGAATGCTCGGAGCGGCTCCGGCGCCGCCCAGGCCGAGCTCGCCGTAATCAGCCGCGTAATTTTTATAAAGCGGCGGGTAAGCATCTTCACTTTCATAAACATTGACCAGCTTGCCCAGTTTAAGGCCGGTAATCTCGGCCATGGCCTCGGCCTTTTGTTTGGCTTTGGCTACGGCCTCTTCGCGGGCCTGCTGCTTGATGGCGTCCATTTCATCAATGGTAAAAGTGATGCTGCCCACCTGATTGGCGCCGGCGCCGGTCGCGGCTTCTATCACCGAACCGATTTTATCCAATTCCCGGACTTTGACCGTCACCTCCTGATACAATTCATAACCCATGATTTCACTGCGACCTTTTTCCGGAAGGTAATCGTAAGACGGGTTTAAACTGTAAACGGAAGTCTTAATGTCCTTGTCCGCGATGCCCAAATCTTTGAGTTTGGCCACCACTTCGTTCATCAGCTCGGTATTTTCCTGAACGGCCAGAACGGCCGTGTTTTTTCTTTCGGTTTGGACCCCTAAAGTAATCTGGGCAATGTCCGGCTTGGCAAAAACCGTGCCCTCGGCCGTAAACGACACCTGATAGCGGTAAGGGTTGACGATTCTGTCCCTGATTAAAGAGACGATGCCCAAACCGGTTAAACAAACAACGATGATAATCGCCACGATATACCGCGTGGCCGGTTTTTTGTCGTTTGGCATAAATTCTAAGGATTAAGGATTAATGATTTATAGTATACAACACACGACGCACAACAGACAACTCTCAACGCTCAATCAATTCTTATGTCTGGAAATAAAGTGCCACTTAACCGCTTCAATGGCCAAAATCACCAAAACATTCACCGTGGCGATAATCAGCCATTCATTCAATCCCAAAGGCACGGTTCTTAAAACGTTCTGGAAAAAAGGCACGTAAACGGCCGCCAGCTGAAAAATTCCGCCCAAGCCCACGGCCAATAATAAATACTTGTTGGCGAAAAAATCGGCCTGAAAAATTGAATGCCGCAAGGTCCGGCAGGAAAAAACGTACAACAGCGAATCAATGCCTAAGGTCGTAAAAGTAACGGTCCGGGCCAGCTCCAAATCGCCGACCAGCTTCCAGAAATAATAGAAAATCCCCAGGCTGGTAATGGCCGTAAAACCGCTGACAATCCCGATTAACAATCTTCTTTCCGTATCCAGAATGGATTTGTGGCGCGGCTGGGGCGGCTCGCTCATCACCTCGCGCTCTTCCGGCTCAAGCGTTAAGGCCATATTCGGAAAACCGTCGGTAATCAGGTTAATCCATAAAATCTGGGCGGGCAGAAGCGGCAAAGGCATACCCAGTAGCAAACTGCCGATTACCAATAAAACTTCGGAGAAACTGTCGGACAAAAGATACAAAATGACTTTTTTGATGTTATCATAAATCATCCGGCCCTGCTCAATTGCGGCCATAATCGTCTGATAGCCGTTGTCCAACAGCACCAAGTCGGCCGTTTCTTTGGCCACAGCCGAGCCCGAACCCAGGGCGATGCCCACGTCAGCCTGCTTTAAAGCCGGGGCGTCGTTGACGCCGTCGCCGGTCATGGCCACCACCTCGCCGTTTTGCTGCCAGGCCTGAACGATTCTTAACTTGTCGCCGGGAGACACTCTGGCGTAAACCTTAAACTCCCGAACCCTCTCTTTTAACGTTTTGTCGTCTATTTTTAAAAGTTCTTCGCCTTCTATGATATTGCCGTCATTTATTTCCAGACCCAGTTCCCGAGCGATAAACCTGGCCGTTATTTTATTGTCTCCGGTAATTATCACCGTCTTGATGCCGGCCGCCTCCGTGCCTTTTAAGGTTTTGATGACTCCCGGGCGCAAGGGGTCCTTAATTCCGACAAAACCCACCAAGACCAAATCTTTCAGCAAATTATCGTTCTCCTCTATGGTTAAAACGTCGGGGGCGGCTTTTTTATAACCCATCGCCAAAACCCGCAAGCCCTTTTTGCTTAAAAGTTCGTACTTTTTGACAATCTCCTCCCTTTTGTCTTTATAAATTTTTATTTCCTTATCCTGCTGTAAAACAAAACCGGCGGCTGCCAGCAGAATTTCGG
>Ga0208373_1001651_pt1 | contig 28490 bp, 34 predicted proteins | sample RifOxyC2_FD_184036 | JGI IMG/M metagenome (GOLD analysis project Ga0208373, IMG submission 184036) | Soil microbial communities from Rifle, Colorado - Rifle Oxygen_injection C2 (SPAdes) | ecosystem: Environmental > Terrestrial > Deep subsurface > Rock core/Sediment | place: Rifle, Colorado... | reverse complement strand
ATCTCCCCAAAAGAGAAGATTAAAAGCTCACGCTTATCTTTCCCCCTTTGGGGCTAGAGGTGACACCTTGATTCGCGCTAACGAAACAGGTTGTCGGCGGCCATCGGGCTAGTTCCCTATTCTTCGCAAGAAGAAAACCGCGCTCTTGATAATTAAATTGTTGATTAAATTTTAGCGCGCTCAATCAGACTTGGCAAACTTGAGCTGTGTATAAATCCCGAAGCATCTTAACAAAAAACAGATGTCTGCTATATTGATATTGAAAAAGGCTTTCGGCCGTAGTTCATAAACCACAATCTGGCGGAAAGTCTTTTCATTTTATTTCACCCAAACACTGCAATATAATCGCCGCCGCGGCCGCCACGTTCAGCGACTCAACTTGGCCGCTGGTTTTGATCGTGACAAATTCGTCCACCATCTTTTCCACATCCGGTGTGAATCCGTGCGACTCACTGCCAAATACCACGCAAAAATTTTTCTTCGGCCGCTTCAACGACCCGCCGCCGCGCGTGGCCGCGCCGATTAATTTGATTTTTTCCTCTTTCATGCGTTTCAACAGCTCGCCGCCGCAATCATTGACAATGTTCAACTTAAAAATCGCGTCTTTGGCCGCGTTAATCGTCTTGGCGTTGTAAACATCGACACACGTCTCGTCCACAATCACGTTTTCAAAATCAAACGCCAGCGCCGTACGCAAAATCGCACCCACGTTGCCGGGATCATTGATGCCGTTCAAGTAAACGGCCGGCTTTTTAAAATTCAACGCCCCCTCTTGTTTCGCGTAAACGGCGCACACCCCGCTCGGCGTAGTTAACTCGGAAAAAGACTTATTCAAATCATCGGCAATGATAAAAGTTTGCGCTGTGCCAGCGTTCGCCAGCAGTTTATCAACGGCCGCCTGATTTTTATTCACGAACGATTCAGTAAAATAAACCTCTTCGAATCCGATATCGGCCGCGACCGCATCATTGATTATCTTAAAATTCTCAACGCAAAACCGGCCATACTCGTCGCGGTATTTTTTAAGTTGTAATTTTTTCAATTTTTTAATCTGTTGATTGTCTTTGCTATTTATTTTTACACACATACGCATGCGCAAATTCGCTTCGCAAACCGCCCACCCCCTTCCCCCTCCCGCTCGCCCGCCTGCAACGCTATGCGTATGCATTGCGGGCAGGACTGCTCGCGGGATGGGGATTATGTCCTGGCGGACGGCCGGGCTCGCCCCGATGTAGCGGGACTCGCCCAGATTGTTTAACCTCAACTTTCTATTTAAAATTTCCTCACCAAAGAACGCGCGCCATGGCACAAAATTTCATCGACCCATTTCCCTCAATCGCTTCACTCGCTCCTCCACCGGCGGATGCGTTGAGAACATGTTTTTCAAACCCTTGGCGGAAAACGGACTGGCAATGAACAGGTGCGCCGTGGCGGTCGAAGCTTTGGCCAGCGGCCGATTTTCAAGCGCGATCTTTTCCAGCGCTCGCGCCAATCCTTCCGGATAGCGAGTAATCAAGGAGCCGGACGCATCAGCCAAAAATTCACGCTTGCGCGAGATGGCCAGCTTGATCAATTCGGCGATGATCGGCGACAAGATAATCAGAACCAACCCGACAATCAACAAAACCGGGTTGCCGCCACGATCGTTATCGCGCCGTCCGCCGAAGCCGAATAACCGCGATCGCATAAACATATCAGCCATGATGGAAATCGTACCAACCAACACCATGACCAACATCATAAACCGAATATCGAAATTTTTCACATGAGACAATTCATGCGCGATCACGCCTTCCAGTTCTTCGTTTTCAAGCTTCTCCACGGCGCCGCGCGTCAGCGCGATTGAAGCTTTTTCAGGATTGCGACCGGTGGCGAAAGCGTTGATCGCCGCATCTTCAATCAAATAAATCTTCGGCACGGGCGTGCCGGCAGTAATGCAAAGATTTTCCACCATATTGTAAACGTAACCATTCTGTTCCCTGGTCAACGGTTTCGCGCCGCTCGACCACAGGGCGACTTTGTCGCCTTGAAAATATGAAAACATGGTAAATCCGAGCGAAATCACCATGGCGATAGCCACCGGTCCATACGGATAGGCGCTACCGATGGCGTTGCCGTTATAAAACAAGCCAACGATATAACCGATCGCGGCGATGATGATAACGAAAATTAAAACCAACAAAACAGAGTTGCGCTTGTTGGCGGTAATGTCTTTGTACATACTATTTCGTCATACCGATCAATACTTTTTGCGATACTGCCTGAATGCCGCCGGCGACAACCTTTTGTAACTCATCAACCTTGACATAATACGCGTCCCAAAGCGTTGTCTTCGCTGTCACATCCCCCGGGGCGACATCGGCCAATTCTTTTTGCAATTTTTCCGTCAGCGATGCTCGTTGCTTATTATAATCATCCGTAATTCGCGCGAATTCCGTTTCAATGACCTTGTCCAAACCGATAGCCGTTTCTGTTTTTTGTCGCAACTTTTCAACCAAGGCTGACTCAAACTTTTGCAAGAAAGCCGCACTGGCGCCTTCGCGAGAATAAATTTCAAGCAAGGCCTTCTTTTCATCAGATACCAAAAACGAATCATTGATCAACTTGACGAGCTCCGCATTATCTTGTTTTTTTCCAAAATCCATAGATTAAAAGTTTTTTACTTTTGAACCAAGCACCTTGCCGCCATGATAAGCGACCTTAATCGCGCCCCACGTTTCAATACCAAGAAACTTGGCCGTTTCACCAAGCCCCTTCATCAGCCCGGCGCCGAAGTTTCCCTGAAACATCATTTGGCAGGCTTTAACAACATTAACGCAATAATTACCTGTGCCCGTCAGCATTTCTTTGACCGATTTTTGCAATTCCACTTTGCTGGCGTTCCACGTCTTTTCGAAATTCATGTCCTTCTTGAAGCGATCCTCGTGCTTTTCCGCCAACCCTTTCAACTGAAACAGTCGGCCAAACTCCGCTTTCATTTTAGGATTGCGCGCCAACAGCGCTTCCAGTGAGGCCGCGTTACCGGAAAAGCTACTAACAAAACTGCGGAAATCCTTGCTATAATTGGCAAACATCGCCGCGTTCTCGGCGCAGTCTTTTAACACGGCATAATCAGGCGCGCGCTTTTCATACTTGCTTTTGTAATAACCCTCTTGCGCGGAATAAGAGCGTTTAAATTCCGCCGGAGACAAAACCACCGGACGGCAAGGGTAGCGTGGATCATCGGCCGTTTTTTTCAGTCCATCAATACCTTTGTCTCCCATGGTTTCTTTCACCGCGGCCGCCACGGCGCGCCATTCCGACGAATCATAATCAATCGCCCGAGTGACGGCGGCTTTGCGTTCAACCGCGTCGAAATATCGGGCCAAGATCGTCTTTTGCGCGATCTCGATGGAAACGCCATTTTTGTCCGAATAATCTTGCGCTTCGTGCCGATATTTAACCTCCGGACCGCGACCAATCACCTTCTCGCCGACCTCTTTGGCAGCGGTTTTTATTTTGTCCCAAGCACCCGGCATATGAGCTGTTATTAGAATTTAACTTGCACATTCGCCTTTTCCGCTTCGTCCGCCAAAAAGAAATCGTACTTTTTGAATCCGAGCATGCCCACGATCACGTTGTTCGGAAAAACTTGAATCTTGGTGTTGAAATCGCGCACATTGCCGTTGAAAAATCGGCGCGCGGCTTGAATCTTGTTTTCCGTGTCGCTAAGCTCGTCCTGAAGTTTGGCAAAGTTGGCCGACGCTTTCAGATCCGGATAGCTTTCCGCCACCGCAAACAGCGACTTCAGGGCGCCGCTCAACATGTTTTCCGCTTGGCCTTTTTCTTCGAGAGTCGCATTGGCATTGTCATGCACCTTCATGGCGGACACGCGCGCTTCCGTCACCTTTTGCAGCGTGCCTGCTTCGTGCTGCATGTAACCCTTGACCGTTTCCATCAAGTTCGGAATCAAATCATAACGTCTCTTCAGTTGAACATCGATGTCACTAAACGCTTCGTCCGTGCGGTTGCGCAGTTTGATGAGGCCGTTGTAAACCGCAACGAACCAAAAAGCAACGATTACCACGATCGCGATCACGAGGTAAAGAAGAGCCGCTCCCGTAAACATAAGTTTGGTTAGTTAATTGTTAAACTTACTGTGGCTATTATATAAAATTCTACACAATAACACAAACGTCGCAATAGCTTATTGAAAAATGTTACCGAAGTCAGGAGCTTGAATTATCTCTCCATACTCCCTTCTCCCATTTCGAATAATCATATTAATCCTCTAATCACACTAATCCCGATCTAAGACTCTTCACCCCGTTTGACAAACCCCTGCCTTAATGCTAATATTGTTTTGTTACTCAATAAGGAGGTTCGCATGAACGAAATACCCAAATTAATCGTCGGACATCGAGTCAAGATTTTTTATAGCGATGGCTTCATACTCGAAGGCAAGGTAGTTGACGGGCATTTGAATTTGTTCCTTCTAACCGATGTCGAATCAAGTCGCGGCAGCGGTAAGCATAAAGAAAAGGATCAGGTAATCAACACACGATGCGTTGACTTTGTCAGGCTTTTGCCCCTTGATACCGGACGCGCTGAACCGGAAAACGAAATTCCGAAACACGTTATCGGCAAGCGCGTACGCGTATACTTCATCGACCATTTTTCCATGGAGGCTGTCGTTCAGGCCATGGTCGCAAACATCATTGTCCTCCATGACGTACGGACAATAAACGGTCGCGGTCCAAAGCGTGAAAAAGATCAGCTGATCAACAACGAGTGCAACCGATTTGAACGGCTGGAAATTCTTGGTTGACCAAACCAAAATCGCCCGACAAGAGTTCGAGCGATTTTTTATTCCGGCTTCAAATACTTTCTCCCCTTCAACTTGTCCGGTAAATACTCTTGCTTTTCTTGATAACCGAAATCCGGACTGTATTTATAATCTTTTCCATAGCCAATCTCTTTCATCAACTTCGTGGGAGCGTTGCGAATGTGCATGGGTACGGGCAAATTGCCATGCTCTTCAATATCGGCCTGGACTTTTAAATATCCGACGTAAAGATCATTTGACTTCTGACATTTCGCCATATAAACAACAGCTTGCGCCAAGATAACGTTGCACTCCGGCATACCGAGGAAGTGGCAGGCGTTGTACGCCGCCACGGCCTGTTCAAGCGCACGCGAATTGGCGAGGCCAATATCTTCGGAAGCGAAACGCACCAGACGCCGCGCCACGTAAAGCGGATCTTCGCCCGCCTCTAGCATCCGCGCCAACCAATACAACGACGCGTCCGCGTCCGAACCGCGCATGGATTTATGCAACGCGGAAATGATATTGTAATGCTCCTCGCCGTCTTTGTCATACATGAGGTGCGACTTTTGAAACGCTTGTTTAACGATATCAAGCGTAATCTCATTGCCAAGTGAACTGGCATAATCCAAAATATTAAGCGCGGTACGAGCGTCGCCATTGCTCATCTCGGCGATTTTGTCGATAACGTCCTGAACAATTTTTATGTTCAAATCGCCAAGACCGTTTTCTTTGTCCACCAAAGCATTCTGAATTATTTTGACTAATTCCGGACAATCCAATTGCTTCAACACAAACACGCGACATCGCGATAACAACGCACTTCGAACCTCAAAACTCGGATTCTCTGTAGTCGCGCCAATCAAAGTTAACGTCCCCTGTTCCACGATCGGCAGAAGCGCGTCCTGTTGCGCCTTGTTCCAGCGATGAATTTCGTCGATAAATAAAATCGTCCGTATGCTCAAACGCCGATTCTCCTGCGCCTTTTTGATAATCTCACGTAAATCCGAAACACCGCTCGTCACCGCGCTGATCTGGATGAAGTCAGCTTTGGTTTTCTTGGCAATAATAAAAGCGAGGGTCGTCTTGCCCGTACCCGGCGGCCCCCAAAAAATCATACTGGGAACTTGATCTGCCTCAATCGCCTGGCGAAGTAGTTTTCCTTCGCCAACGATTTCCGTTTGCCCGAGAAAATAATCAAGTGAACTTGGCCGCATCCTGTCCGCCAGCGGTTTGGTATTAAAACTCTGCATATGCGATATATTATCATGTTTCTTCCAAAAACAAAACAGCGTTTGCTCGCCGTTTTGCTGTGTTCTTTGGGTAACTATCAATTAACCTTCATTAACTTCTATTAACTATCCCGGCGATTTTCCTAGTTTTCGTGCAGGTATCCCCAACTGTGAAGTCTGTCGCCATCCTCAAACCATCGGTCGCCAATGTCCGTGCGATAATACATGTGCGGAATAATAATATTTTTCACTCGGCCATACATCTGCGCTTGCGCCTGCTTCACCGTCGTGCCAAGGCCGCAAACCACCAACACTGCGCCGGTCGTGCCGGTGACGATCCACTCATCGTTCACCTTTTTTACATCTTCGATATGCACGCCCTCGGTCGGTTTATTGAAAATAATCACAGAGTCCTTTGACTTCACTTCGAATGTTTCCGGATCATCAAACGGAAACGGCGGTACCACCAGACGCAGTCCGATTTGAAAACCGGTTCTAGTTTTGAATTGTTTAAGTTCCCCCTTTGCCAACTCATAAAAAAAGTCGCTGATCGGCATCATGATTCCCTCCTGTTGAATATTGATCGTGGGATAACCGAAACGCGATGTCCATTCAAGTGGGTAAATACCGTTGTTATTCACGATACAATTGATATCGATGTAACCGACATAACCCTCTTCCGCCAATTTCGGCTCCATCTTTTTCAATGTTTGGTTGAAAATCTTGTTCGGCGCGGACCAAAACATAAGAGTGCCCATCTCGCCGGTGGACGGGCCGAGGTTGCCCGGAAATAATTTCTTGTGTTCAAAGTTCACATTGATCGGATAGGCGAACTCTTTGCCGTTGAAAAACGCGCCCACCGCCACCTCCACGCCGGTGATTCTTTTTTGCAACTGAAATGATGGAATCTTTTTTTCCCAAGCCTTTTTGTAATCACCGAGCACTTGCAATAAATCCTTGCCGTCTTCTTCTTCACCAATATATAAAAGTCCCTTGATATTCTGCGCCTCGAGACTCGGTTTCAAAACGTAACGACCCGGATTTTTTTGCACAAAATCAATCGCCTCGTCAAATGAAGAAAAATTTTGGTAAGGAATAATGGATACTCCATACTTGCGTAATTCCTCTTGGCCAAAGGTGCGATCATCCTCAAGCAAGTCGCAATACGCCGTGCCGCCAATCACCAGCTTACCCTGCTTACGCAATTTTTGCGCCATCTTGCCCTGGCCGAGCACATCATCGAAAATAATAATGTCCGCCCACTCAACGTGCTTTTCATAATCGTCGACTTTTTCCACGAACCCATCCGTCACTTCTTTTTCATCTTTCGCTTCGATGAAGTATTTGACATTGTGCCCCTCCTTCACCACTTGCCAAGCGATGTCGCCGATGAGACCGTCGTACGAGAAAAACAGAAAATTCTTTTTGTCCATACAAATTCAATTTTCAGTCAAACTTATTTTAAACAAGCCGTTCAACGAAAATTGTAAAATAAAAATATTTTAAATTCTTCACGCTTTAATTTTATCACTAATCTATTTTATTATAAACAAAAAAACAAAAACGCCCTGTGGATAAAAACGCGAATAATCGCAAAACTCGCGAATGACGCGAATGATCGCAGGGCGCGCGAATGTCACGAATAATTACAAAAATCAGAAAATAAAAAATTGGCGCTTGAATCAATTTCAAACGACAATTTATAAATTCGTGTCATTCGCGCGCCCTGCGATTATTCGTGTTAATCATTCACCCTTTCACAGTACTCTCCTGTCTCCGTATTGATCAAAACCGTTTCCCCCGGCTTGATAAATATCGGGCCACGCACAACCAAACCATTTTCCAACGTAATGTCTTTCATCAATCGGCCGGAGCTGGTCGTGTCTCCCTTGACGGCCGGAGGCGCTTCGGTAACCTTATATTTCATTTTAATGGGTAGCTCCACGGCCACCACGTTTTCTTGAAACAACACCGCCCGCACTTCCATGCCCTCGAGCAAAAACTTGGCTGTGTCGCCCAAGATATCCGCACCGATTTCAATCGTTTCGTAGCTGGATTGGTTCATAAAAGCGTACTTTTCCCCGCTTTTGTACAAGTATTGAAAACGCTGATTTTGCACTTCCACAATATCCACGGTTTCATTGCTCTTGTACGTTTGTTCCACGTTTTTACCGCTGGTCAAGCTTTTCATTTTGACACGTGTAAAAGCGGAGCCCTTGCCCGGACTGACAAAGAAGGCTTCCGTTACAATCCAAAAATCATTTTTAAATTGAATCACGACACCCTTGTGAAGATCTGATGTTCCTGCCATAAATTATTGTTATAGGTAAAAAATCAACAAATCAAGAAAACAAAATCGCAAAACGAATTGGGAGAATTTCAACATTAATCTTTTTCGCCCTTATGCCTCTCATTATTTCACAATCAGCACATCTCATTCATCCCCTTTATCTCCTCGTGATTCCATAATTTGCTCATCGGCAATACTAACACATCATTAATATTTTTGCAACCAAGGATGGACATAATCAACCGATCAACGCCGAGAGCGATGCCAGCACTTTTTGGCAAGCCGAAACGCAGCGCCTCGACGAATTCCGCGTCAATATCATAAACCAACATCCCTCTTTTCTTGCGAGCAACGCGCTCGCTCGTCAATCTCGCGAGCTGTTCATCCGCATTCGTAAGCTCGGTGAAGGCGTTCGCCAATTCCGATCCGACGAAATAAACCTCAAACCGCTCCGCGTAGCGCTTATCTTTTTTGCACAGCGAAGACAACGACGCCATGCAGGCCGGATAGTTATAAACGATGATCGGTCGATCCATTCCCAGCTTCGGCTCAATCTCGTTAAGAAATATGCGATAGAATAATTCTTCATAGTCTTCGCCGTTCGCCGGTTTGAAGCCGCGCTGAACACATAATTTGCGCAGAGCCTTGGCCGTCAGAAAATCGTTTAACTCGACTCCGACAACTTTTTTCCACAACTCACGCATGGAAATTCTTTGCCAACCGCCGGACAATTTGGCCGCGTTGGCGGTGTCAATCCTTTTCTTATACTTCCCCTGGCTCAAACTTTTCGCCGCGAAGCGGCACAGCGCTTCTGCGTCGTCCATAATCGCCAGAAAATCGCGCTTGGCGCGATACCACTCGAGCATGGTAAACTCCGGATTGTGATTATGGCCAAAACTTTCGCGATCGCGAAAACACTTGCCCAAATAAAATATTTTATCAAATCCGGCGGCCAGCATTTTTTTCATCGCGTACTCCGGCGAAGTGTGCAAGTAGCCAACAAACGCTTGGCCTTTTTCGTTGTGCACGGCCAGCTTCATCGGCTCGATATTCGGTTCCTGACCCGGTTCGCTAACAATAATTGGCGCATCCACTTCCAGAAATCCCTCGCGTTCAAACCATTTTCTTATCAACTTCAGAATCTCGAACCGCAGTTCGAGTTTTTGTTTGTTTTTTATAATATGCAATACGTGTTTCATGTTGGCTTTTCAATTTTTAGCGATCAACTGATTTTCAAAACCCTAGGGCAATCCCATAAGCTGGACTATGGGACTGTTCGCTCGCCGGCTTGACGCGGTGAACGATCTTCAGAAGCCGGCCAAGATACCACGCGCATTTTTTATTCAAAAGGATTTACTTTGCGAAAATCCGGCGTCATCGGACGCGCGCTGTCACTCTTCTGCCGAAAACCGTTTTTCAAGCCGCAAAAATCAGCATAATCATACACTTGATCCATTTCCTCGTCCGTAATGGGACGATTGATTTCCGGAAATTCAGCCGAGCGATAGACCGGACTGTATTGACTCATCAGACTAACATAAATCATCGTATCAATTTGCGCCATTTCATTCAAGACGCCGATGCTGTTCGCCATCAATCCAGGCAAAACCATGTGCCTAACCATGAGCCCGCGCGTAGCAATACCTTGATCATCCAGTTGAAGATTTCCAACCTGCTCATACATTGCCCGAATAGCGGCCTTGGCCGTTTCCAAATAATTTTCCACGCCGGAATACTTTTTCGCCAGCGTATCGTCGGCATATTTGAAGTCCGGCAAATAAATATCCACCACACCACGCAACGCTTCGATTAACGAAACCTTTTCATAACCGTTTGAATTCCACACAATCGGCACACACAAACCTTTGCCGCGCGCGATCTTAACGGCCGCAACGATTTGATCCGCCCACAGGGTCGGGGTAACCAAATCGATATTAACCGCGCCTTGCCCGTGAAGATCAAGCATGGCGTTTGCCAACTCTTCAACGCTGATCAATCGACCAAGTCCTTGCTGAGGAATTTGATAATTCTGACAAAAAACGCAACGCAGATTGCAGCCGCTAAAAAAAATAGTCCCCGCACCTTGTTTTTTACCCTTTGATTCTGGCCCCTTGCCCCTAACCAATGGCGGTTCTTCTCCAAAATGCTTACCAATCCACGCGATTTTGACCTGCTTATTCATACCGCACCAGTATATCGCAAACCAACGCTTTTTTCAATATCAAAAGCGCTCCGCATACCGGAGCGCTTGATCACATTGGCTAAAAGTTGAAAGAATCTTTTGCCCTGCGCTTCTCCGCCTCGATAATTTTTTCTCGATGCTGCCGAGAAACATCCGAAAAAACACCGATCATCTGATAGTCAATGACAAAAGCTAAATCGGTTAACATTTTATTTAGGTCCCGCTCGAACATGTGCTCCATTATCTCTGATGTCCGAAGTGCATACTCGTCATAAGTATCGAACGCCCCAACCTCGCTCGGCGCGGGAATTGGCGCACTTGCCAAATTTCCATCCTTATCGACGAACCAGATTTCCTTGTACTTAATGATGTAATGGCCGACTGATTTCTTAAACATCTTGGCAGTGGCCTCGTTGAGCTCGGCTACCGGGCAGAGGATAGTCTTTCTCAACCTGATCCAACTGCCAATATCCGGCGTCCATTCACCCGCTTTTTCCTTTTTTAATTTTTCCTCCACTTCTGTTCCGACCGTCCCGATAGTAAATTCCGCGCCTTCGTCAATAAGCTCCTTGGCCGCTTTACGTCGGCTTTTGTCAATTTTTACCTGATCTTCTGCCGATGGCATTTTTGGTTCTTCATTCATAGAATTAGATTAATTTATTGGCTACCAGTGCCATAACTTAAGTCTCGAGAAACGCAAGCCTGTTTCTACAACGTAATAAAAGTCTGTCGCTCAATCATTTCTTTTAGGAAGCTCTGCAAAACTCCATTCTACTGCAACTTTTTCGCCAAAGGACGAGTCGTCCTGTGGCGAGAAAGTTTCGCTACGAATGAGAGTTTCGCAGGTATCCCTTTATTGACCCGTTAACCAAGCCCTGCGACTAACTGCCCGCACGCCGCCTTGATTCCCCGCCCAAACCGCTTCCGTTGCGTCGTGTATATCCCCGCCTCAACCAACACGTCGCGGAATTTTTGAACTTGTGCCGCGGATGACGCTTTGTATTTGCCGGTAAAATTGTATGGGATCAAGTTAACCATATACAGCGGCTTGGCCATAATTTTCGCCAACGCTTTTGCTTGTTCGATCGAATCGTTAACGCCGGCGATCATCAGATATTCGAACATAACCTTACGCTTGGTTTTCGCGATATAATCATCCACCGCGCGCAAAATGTTTTTTAACGGATAACGTTTGTTCACCGCCATCAATTCCGAGCGCAAGCTATCATTCGGCGCGTTGAGCGAAATAGCGAGGCTGACTTGTTTCGGTTCATCGGCTAACTTTTTGATGCCTTCAACAATGCCACAAGTGGAAATGGCGATATGGCGGCTGCCGATGTTCAACCCGTTTTTGTCGTTGATCGCGTCAATCGCGGCCATCACGTTGTCATAATTCAAAAACGGCTCGCCCATGCCCATAAAAACGACATTGGAAACGCGTTTATTTTCTTTTTTCAAAATGCGCGCAAAAAAAATCACCTGCTCCACCATTTCATCCGCCGTCAAATCGCGAGTAAAGCCCATCTGGCCGGTGGCGCAATAATCGCACCCCATGGCGCAGCCGACTTGCGAAGAAACGCAAACCGTATTTCGCTCGGCATAACGCATGAGCACGGTTTCCACGCGCGCGCCGTCAGCAAGCGTTATCGCCGCCTTGTTTGTTTGTCCATCCGCGCTTGTCTGCATCGCGGAATCAATTTCAAGCGGACAATCTTTCGCCAGCGCGCCGCGAATTTCCTTTGGCAAACTGGTCACCTCGTCCCAATCTTCCATCAAATCACAAAACACCGCCTTCTTTGCTTGCGTGAGACGGAAGGAGGGATGGGCTGATAAAATTTTATCCAAAGAATTTAGGTTCATAAATTTAGTCGCACACTTGTAGGGTTTGAGGCAATCAATCCCTTCGGTCAGGTTAATCTTTTCTATAGGTCACGCCCACCCCATTTTCAAACAACTCTTTTCGAGACACTCCTGTTAATGTATCGAAAAAAACGTGGCTGGCGTGAATATTTTCCAATTCACGATCCAAAGCGATATCGCAAATATGCCCCTTGCACCGATTTGGCACAACCGCGATGATATACGATCGTTGTTTATTAAAATACTTTGGATTTTCCAAGAAGGCCACATACTCGCGAGCACAGGCGTTATCTATATTTCTCGTCGATGCCCTCAAACGCTTTTCCGAAAAGTATAAACATTCATGTCTCCCATCCTTACCATGATCATGACGCACGACATTAGCCTCGGAAAATCCATACTTATTCAATATTTTCTTATATTCATCCGGCAAAACGGCCTTTTCGCCATTTCGCAAACAATACAAACTGTCCCGCCTCCTACTGCGAGCATTTGGTGACAAACCGCTTAGCCCTTCGTAAGAATGATCATCAACAAAAAATACAAATTCCACTTTCTTTCCCAACCGCACCGCAGACTCCGCGACCTTGCATGCCAGCTCCAATGTAAACGGCGAAAAATGCCCCCAATACGAAATCGCTTCTGTGGCAATATCGAAATTTCTGGCATATAACAACGGAAAGTGGCCACCCAACAGGACAACCTTGTCTTGGTTACATTTCTCAACATCCTCCTTCAGCTTTAGTAGCAATACGGATAAATTTTTTATTTTTTCTATTTGTGACATATTTTTACCCACCGAGCGCACCGACCGCCGCCTCATACCACTCTCGCGCCAAAGCCTTTGCCGAGACTAAATGGATTCGACTGAAAACTATTCAGCATATTTCCTTCGATTAAGCTTTGGTTCCTTTACTTTCTTTTCGATTTTTTTCTGCACCGTTTTGATTGTATCTAAATACGCCCTTTCTACCTCACTTAGGGCTTTTGCTTGATATTTTTTGTATTCTAACTCGGCTTTATCAATCGCCTTCTCGTGATTTATGGTGCCTGAATCAAGCAGTAGCTTTTCGCCGGTTGCCGATAAAATGTTATCCAATTGCCTGATATAATCTTTCATGTACATCGGCTTGCGTTTCATCGCATAAATTTCCGCAAAATCAAAGTATCCCGAAACCAAATTATTTAAAATCTTCAATTCTTTTTCCGTTAAATAATTCTTAGCCACAGCAATATCCTTTTTTGACACCCCGCCCTTTGAAAAAGTTAGCAGTCCCATGAACGGCTTGCCGGCATCCGCGCGCTCGGCAATCACCTCGGCGGCCGTATGGCCATGCGCGGCGTAATGAAGTTTATTTTGCACAATCTTGAAAAACTTTATGGATTCCAACGCCTTCGGATTGTAATCAAGGCTCGTGGCGTAGAGATCAAGCACCTGACGATACAGAACTTTTTCACTACTGCGAATATCTCGAATTCGATCAAGCAATTCATGCCAATATTTGCCACCGCCATTCTCTTTAAGAAAATCGTCGTTCATCGTAAAACCTTTGACAATGTACTCGCGAAGCCGGGCGGTAGCCCAAATACGAAATTTTGTCGCGATGCTTGATTTTACTCGATATCCAAGGGATATAATGAGATCAAGATTGTAATGTTCAATATCTCTGGAAACCTCCCGATCACCCTCTTTTTGAACTGTTCGGAAATTCCGAACAGTTGCCTGCGGAGACAACTCTTTTTCCGTATAAATATTTTTAATATGCTCACTAACATTTGCCTTGCTCGATTGAAACAAATCTACCAGTTGTGCTTGTGTGAGCCAAACGGTTTCACCATTCAATCGCGCTTCAATCTTAGGCGTGCCATTATCGCCTTCGTAGATTATAATTTCGTTGTTTAGTGCGTTTTTTTTCATAGTATTATTTATTCCCTCAATTTTCCCCACGCTCTCCTCAATCGCCGTGCAGAGTTCATTCTCCATGGCAACATATAACTACAATATACCCCACCTCCCCCAAAAAATCCAGTTTTGCGTTTGCGCCTCGGACTTTTGACTTTAGACTTTTAACTTGCGACTCAAACATTTATTTTGTTAATCAAACTTTTGACTTTTACCTCCGGACTTTTGACTCTGCGCTTTAACCTTTCGCTAAAGTAAAAGCCGCTTTGCGTTTTTATAACAAAGCGGCTTTCATCCTAACGGAACGTCATCAGAACATTGAAGAGAATCTTCAATCATATGGTTTCATTTTCCGGTGTGACCCGGATTTTATCTTTCGACTCTTTCCAGCCGAAATAAGCGGTTGTCATCATCGTGCCAATAGCACAGCCCGCGGCGTACAGAACAACCAGTCGCAAATTACCAAGGTCGCCGACAATCTTATCCAGCACATAATACCAGATAAAAATGTTCAGAACCGTGATAATGCCGCTGACAACGACTCTTGACTCGGTGACAACCTTTGTCCAGCTGGCAATGACCACCATCTCGATGACTCCTACAAAGAATAAAATCATAGGAGTTTCCTTCCACCTTGGAGGTAGGTTATTGGTACGTGGTATGTAGATGCTGGATTGGAAGGTGGATGATTGAAAGTGGATTAATTATATCCAACAACCATATTCCAATGACCAGACCAGCTTCCACATACCACGCACCAACTCCCGCCCCATGGTGACTTTTGTAAAAAATCGACCTTTAGGACAGCTAAATTTAGCAAATAGCCGTCGCCATTGAAAAAACGCCCGGGAAAATCTCGAACGTTATTCAATGCGGCTACATTATAGCTAAATTAAAAACAATTGTCAACTTCCGCTGTTGATATCTACAATATAACGGTCAAAAAAATCACAACGAAAAAGACCAGCAACCAGCCCAAAATAAGCAACAACTGCGTTGCCGCCTGTTTCAACCGCTTATCAAGCAACAAGTAAACCGGCCGACCGAAGATGAGCGTCCCCACAGTTGCCGCGGAAAAACACAGAAGGAGCAACATGAACAGCACGCCGGTCGCTTGCGGGACGCCGTCGAAGTTTGCCGTTAAACCGGTCATAAACAACGCCACCAGTCCGACGTAAACCAACACGCCCGCGGCAAAGATGAAGCCGAGCACTAATGACTTTTTCCATTCTTTCATAAATATTTTTAGGTAGTAGGTGGTAGGGAGTAGGAAGTCGGAATCGTTACAATCCGCCCACATCGCGCGCTGCATCAATGTAGGCGCAGTAATCGCAATCAGGATCGGCTTGCGGAATTTCATCGGCACAAAGGCACGCGTGCGCCGACTTGATTACCTTTTCAACCCACGCGTCATCGCCCTTATATGCGATTAACGTAACGTCAAACTCGAGTCGCGCGTCAAACGCCGCGGCGTCGCGCTTGCCATTGCAATACACGAAGTAACCAACGTCGGAAACATCAAAACCTTTTTGCCGCAGAAGCCACTGGTAAATTTCCATTTGCCGTTTATAACCGCCTTGCCAATCTTGATCCAATTTTTCAATCTTGCCGTCCTTGCTCGTTGCCTTGTAATCCACCACGATCAACTTGCCATCCTCCCCGATCCAAACATCATCCACCGCGCCGGTAATTATCAGGTTCGTCGGTTCATGCAAAAATTGCACGCCGACAAAATTTTCGCGCCACGCGTTCAAATCCTGATGCGCGAACGGAATGGCCTTGAGGCCATACTTCTTCATGAGCGGATGAGCCGTTTTTTTGGCGCGATGAACGTCGAATTCTTTTTTCAAAAGAAAATCAACCGCGGAATTCAGATTGAACGGAAAACCTTCCGGCCGGCCCACCCCCAATCGGCGATCTAAATAAAAACACCGCGGACAACTCGTAAAAAGTTCCAACTTTGAACGGGATAGCTTAAACGGCTCGGGCGACGCGAGCTTGAACAAGTTTCTTGTTCGCTTGGAATTATAATACTGCGACATACTGATTGTGGCTTATGGCTTATTTCTCGTGCCTGGTTCCTTGCGCCATCTCATTATAAATCACCATTGTGTCAAACGCAAATCCGTTGACAAACCGCGCGCCACGCGATACTGTAAGCATGTGGTTCTTTGACAACTTTTTCACGAGGTAAACAATGGCCAGAAAAAAAACCGAACCCAAATTTAAGATTTTCATTCTCAATAACGAAACCTACAAGTTGCCGATTCATTCCGAAGCCAGACTCAACTGGCGCAAGACATCGAAAAAACAACGGGAACGATTTGCAACCGCTTATTGCGATCATTATCAGATCAAAACCACGAGCGAGTTGCATCGCGGTCCGCATCGGCTGGCCGGGTTACTGGTCATCATCAGAAAAGACGGTGCCATCGCCAAGGTGTTCAGACGCGAACATGATCGCCAACAAAAACTCGGCGGCGAAACCATTACCATTTTCCTAAAAACCGACGGCAAGGTTGACTGGGAGCGAATGGAAGATGACGCTAGTCTACGTTATATCCGCGCCTATTGCCGCGAGTTTGCAATCAAAGGGATAGCCGATCTTTCCCGCGGCACGCACAAATTCCCGGGCATGGCGCGGATTATCAGCGACCACGGCTGGACGGATTTGATTTTTCCGCGGCCGCCGGACAAAGAAGAAATTTTAAATGGCAAAATCCACCGACTGCCACTACATCACAACAGCAGAATAATGTGGCGCAATGTGTCCGAAAAAGTATTCCGTGATTACTTCGCCGATTACTGTCATGAAAAAAACATCGGGACAAGAGCTGATATGCCTTATGATTCACTGCTAGCGACTGAGGCGCGTCGCCGCAATCTGTTCGACGAGCTGCTGCCGCCGCCAAATGAAGAAAAAATCTGGTGCGGCCATACACTTATTTTGCCGAAACGAGGAAAGAAGTTCTACTGGTCGCGACTTTCGGATGCAGACGCGCTCTTGACCGCCCAGGCTTACGTTTGGGAATTTGACATCAAGTCACCGACGGAAATGATTCGCGGATCACGCCGAAACAAGGGCATGTATAATGACTTGCGGCGACGCGGGCTTTTTGCGAAAGTATTCGGTCATCCTGATTGTCGATTCGAAACGCTGGACGGTGACCTCTTTGTTTTGCCGCGCGGATCGATCCAACGGATTAATTGGCGCCGGGTATCCGATGAGTTGGTGGAAAAGTACAGCCGCGCTTATATTCGTCATTACGGGACGGACACGCAAGCCGAATTAAAAGTAAAAAATGCCTCGCTACTGATTCTACTGCGCCGACGCGGCCTGCTAAAAAAACTGTTTCCGGATAAAATCGACATCATTGAACTGGCCGGACGGCGCTTTTCCCTACCCACGCGAGGGCGTTATATTCTCTGGGAACGCATGGAACCGGAAGTGCTGAACATCTACGTCGCCGCGCGATGCCGTGAGGAAAAACGGAAGCTATGCTATTTTTCCTGTTCCCTGATTGCCAGAATCGACCGAGCCAAGGTTCGCGCTTACCGCAAGCATTTGCCGATTCTGAATACCGAAACCCGTCAATCATTGTGCGCCGCCTTTGGCGTCATGCAGGGATGCGACCTACCTGATGAAATTCTGTGGGCGTACGGATATGAAAAAAAAGCCGATCCGCGCATTCGCGCCAAATGGATTCAAAAAATTCAACCGCCACCGACTCCAATCACCTAAACTCAAGCCGCCCCCGCAATCAGGGGCGGCTTTATTTTGGTTGAAATTAGTAATTTCATTTTGGCTTGACCGAATGATTCATTTTTGCTAATCTGTAGCAATCCGTTCATTAACAAAACCTCGGAGGTGTTTTATGTTGCGTATCATGTTGCCGTGTTATTTGGTCAAAGAGCAACTCGCAGCCAAGCTGGCGCTACTGCGCCAATTGGCGGAGGGAGAAATCCCCTGTTTCCTCGCCGGTGAAAAACAAAAGTTCGCCATCGGTCTTGAAATCGGCACGAACATGGAGTCGTTCTTGCAACCGGACTTTTTTGACAAAGGTCGTCGATTGCTCGCCGAGGCTGATCTACCAAAAGATTTATTTCTGTCATTTCACGGTCCGCAGTTTATGGAAGAAACCTGTCATTCTTCTAATTTCTTCTGCGGCCAACAAGGCTTTAAGAATCTATTGCGCACAATTGATTTTGCCAGGCTTATCGAAGCCGACCTAGTCAACGTACATGCGCATCAAAGCTTGCAAAACCATCAAATAAACGCGTTAAACCAAAAAGAACTGATGAACTTGAAACGTATTCACCTAAGCACCGTCCGCAACACACTGGCAAGAATGCGCGACAAGGTCGGTTTGACGCCGATCATGTGCGTTGAAAACGTACCCTACAATTATCATGGCGATCGTTATGTGGATCCAACAATCGGCCTGTATGATTTGGCGTTCGTTGATCCGATCGACTTCGCGAAAATCATTTCACCCAAACAAAACATCTTCGCCTGCATTGACGTTTGCCATTTGGCTCAAGTCTATGACTCCTCCGAACTTCTCGACAAAATCGTCCCACTCGGCACCGGCGTCCGCCATGTTCATCTATCGGACCTGAAGGGTGCGTGGCATCCGTTTATATCAACTTGCCAAGAAGGCCGCATTCCCGGCACCGGCCGCATAGGAAAAACCGTATTCTTCGACTTGCTTTGTCACTTTCTTTGGCTATCGCAACAAGTTGACATCAACCTGGTTCTCGAAATCAACGACAGCGACTTCGTCGCCATCAGAGAGACAACTCAAGCGCTGAATGAATTACTGGACAACATCGCCCGCATCCCGGCCAGCGCCATGCTTGACCGGATATGCGACTAGACACAACAAGACCGCCCCTTATTCGGGGCGGTCTTATTTTTCATTTAATCTTTTTCTTCCGAATCTTTCGATTTTTTCTCCGCCTCTTTTTTCACCTCGACCGCTTTTTCATCAGCCTTAGCTTTACTCTCCGCTAATTTTTCTTCAGCCTTGGCTTTTATCTCGGCCGCTTTTTCTTCGGCCTTAACCTTTATTTCCGCCGCCTTTTCCGCGGCTTTCAATTCACTCTCGGCCGCTTTTAATTTGCTTTCGACCGCCTTTTCCGCTTCTTTATCTTTCAATTCCGCCGCCTTGTCCTCATCGTTGTCGAGGTCAGACTCTTCGGCATCCAACTTCTTTTCCCAATTTTTCATTGCGATCAACTGCCGCGCCACAATAATTTCTTTATGCGCCGCCAAAACAGACTTCAGGGAGTCAAAGTACTGCCCGGCCACGAACTTGACCTTGGCCTCGGCATAAAGTTTGTCCGTGGCCGCTAATTTTTCTTCCACTTTTTTTATTTGCTCCGGACTCATTTTTTCTCTCGCATCCGCGAACAAGCTTTTCGTATCTGCGATCCGGCCGGCAAAATTGTCCAATTGAACTTGAGCTGCATTTTTCACCGCCACTGCGTCCGCTCCGGCCGACTGCTGAATCTCGGCGATTTTTAACGCCATCGCCACCTGTTTCGCTTCAATGTCTTTTTTCAATTCCTCCACTTTCGCCTTTAATTCAGGCTTGGCTTCCCCGGCTTTTTCCAACGCCGCTTGACGCGTCGCCAAATAATTACTTAACTTACCAAGCGCGGATTCGGCGGCGATATTATTGCCTTTCTTTTCCAGTTTGGCCACCAATTCTTTGGTTTTGTTGACGTGTTTCTCGATTTGTTTTGCCACTTTTTCTTCCAGCAACGACGTTATTTTGTTGTTTTCAATCAATTCGGCGCGCTCATCCAACCGCTTTTCGATCAACCGTTCCTGAAACTCCGCTTTTTTTTCGGCCGACCAACTGAAAGCCGCCAACACCGATTCATTAATCTCCGTTTTAACAACATACAAAGCCTCACCCGGCAGTGCGCTTTGCGCGGCCGCGGCCGTACCGCCGGACAACGCCACGGCGAGAATCAAAATGACTGGAATCATAAATTTAGGGGTTAAAAATGATTTAAATGTCAGGATTATTTGCTTTTGCCAATATAGTTGACGGATGGGTTCGCTGATTCTTACCGGATGACTTGACATATAATCGGCCACTGTCAAACGACAGAATGCTTTTTCCGTTTTCGACAAACGCAGCTTAACAGCGCTACGATTTAATTTTCGCCAATAATTCCAAAGCATAAATTTATTTCTTGTCTTCGGCTAGATATTGTTTAATCTTTTGCACGCCGCGATTGATTCGGACGGACACCACGTTCACGTTTTGCCCGGTAATCTTAGCAATCTCACGCGGGCGCAGTCCGGCCACATAACGCAACTCCACCGCTTCGCGGTATTCCGGCTCCAGCCGGCCAAGCCCGGCCATGGTCGCACGCCATTCCATCTCGTGATCCAAGCTTTTCTCAATATTGTCCAATATATTTGACGGTTCAAAACCCTTTTCTTTCATTTGATCCAAAGATACGGCCTGTTTCTTTCGCGATTGATCAATTATTAGATTACGCGCGATTTGATACAACAAGGCGCGCAAATTATCGATTTCTTTGCCATCAACCATGTACTGCCATGCCCGACAAAACGCTTCCTGCATCAACTCTTTGGCCGATTCTCGGTTATATACGCGAAAATAAGCGAATCGAAAAATCGCATCCGCCCATTTATCATACGCCTCTATAAAACGTTCCGCATTAGTCATATCTAACAAAGAAGACGGTTAAAAAGGAAATCCTTACCGATTTTTCGATTTCCCGGCCGCTTGCCCCTCGCTTGTAATATCTCAATCGATCATCGCCTTGTCAAGTAAAAAGCTATCCGTTACAACGGATAGCTTTTAAATTTAATCAAAAAACGCTACAAAAAAACGACGCAACATTTCGCTTCAAAACATTTCCTGAAATTCAGTATATTTTTTGGCATTTCCCTTGGCTTTTTCCACGGGGTATTTCTTCTCGTTTTGATCCATCTTGCGATCCAGCGCGTCCAAGATATCAATACCCAAATCATGACTCATGAGCAAAACGCAATAAAGCACGTCAGCCAGCTCCTCCGCCACGTGCGCTTTATTGGTTCGCAAATATTTTTTCGTCTCTGCCTCGCTCTTCCACTGAAAATGCTCAATCACTTCCGCCGCCTCAAGAACCAAAGCAATGGCCACATCTTTCGGTCGATGAAACTTTTTCCACTCCCTCGCATCACGAAATTCAATTATCCTTTTCGTCAACGTTTTTACATTCGTCATATTTCAAAAATTACCTAATTACTAAATTACTTAATTACCTAATTTCTAAATTTCCCTCGCCGGAGGACGAGTGCGTCCTACGGCGCACAATTTCTTAATTTCTCAATTTCCCAATTTTTCAATTTCGGCTCTTCCCCTTATGGTTGCAACGCATCTTCAATTCTCCCCTCCACCGAAATCACCACACTCTTCACCGAATAAAATTGCTTCAACGTATTCGTAATCTCACTGCGAATGGCCGCGGTACGACAAGATCCGCCGACCGCCTCCTCAAGTTTCTTATCAAAATCCACGTACGCTGTGCCATCCTCAATCTTTATACTTAGCAACGTCACGCCGGGATTGATACTGGAATAATAACCATCCTTTTGCTCCTCCGCCGTCGGCCCTTTTAGCAACTCGTTAATCGCCGCTCTGGCGATGGCCATGGTCGGCTCAACCTTTCGCTCCAACTGATAAGCCAAGGTACAATCTTCCACCGTCGGATTTTTTATTTTGTTACCGAAATAAACGCGCACGGCCATGGTTTTCGGTTTTTCAAACTTAATCGGTACTTTTATTTTTTTGTCATGCTCCGGCAATCCGGACGGGTTGTCGCGGCGAAACTCCATCACGCCGGTGCCTGTTTCCGGCTCGGCAAACTCCACTGTCCCCTTGAAGTCGACGTATTCCTCCGTCATCCAATCGCCAAGCGCCATGGCCAAGCCGCCACCGATTTCGATTCCGTTAGCGTCAACAACCTTGACCGGGAAGCTACCTTCAAAATACCAAGTGCCCTTGGCCTTGCCACGAATTTCACTCAAATTCTTTACAACGGCATTAGCTTGTGGCGCTTCAATTTTGATGTCAACGGCGCGCGGCGAATCGTTCTTATTCAGCCACGCGAAAAAGACCACATTTAAAGCGATGAAAAGTAAAATTAAGCCGATTTTTTTCCACATAATCTTTTTATTGTAATAAATAATCTTTTTGCTTTTGCCCTAAATATTTCGCCGCGAAATCCACCTGCAATTTCGGATCTTTGAAATTCGCTTCTTTAAATACATCTTTTCCCTCGGCCTGGTTAATCAAGTCAATACTGGCGCAATCGATAGCCACGGGATCATCGGAAAAAAGCATACCCACATCACGCGCCACGATGGCGCCACCATCAGCATCGCAATCGCAAAATTTGGCTACGTTTTTGATAATGTTTATATAATAGGTTTTCGGCGACATCTTGTGAATCACCGCGACCGCGGCTTGACCGAGGAGATCGTCGAAAAGCGCCACTTGGGGCGCGAGACTGGGGCAATTAACTTCACAGATAGAACAGCCCCAACACTTTTCAAGGTTAATCACGGCTTTCCCGTCCATCATTTTAATAGCCTTGGACGGACACTGTTTGGCGCAAAGGCCGCAACCTTCACAATCGTCAACCCATTTCGGCTTGCCGAGGGTGTGTTCAACGGACTTGGTTTTCTTTGTCACTCCGCCCATAGCCAGATTCTTGATCGCACCGCCAAAACCGGAACAATAGTGTCCTTTCACATGCGAGATAACTAAAACCTGTTCCGCTTCGGCCAACGGCTTTGCCGCTTGCACCACGAAGTCTTTGGCCTCGATCTCAACGAAATCATCGGAAATAATACATGGCGCCAACTCATTGTAGCCGCGCTGTTTAACCACTTTTCTATAACCCTCAACACTGTTCCGCGGAGAATTGTACGCCACCGGCGTGTCAAACAGTGTCGGCCGAATAGCGAGCTGATTCAACGCGCCGATGATCGGCGCGATATCGTCCGGCGTTAACGCCGCCTTATTTCCCGGCTCACCAAAGTGCATTTTCACCAGTAACTCTTTTTTGGGATCAAAAGCCTTCGCCAGCAACAATGCCGCGGCCGCAGTCAGTCGATCAAATTCACGAAACAGATAAACCTTGCTCATACACTCTTGGCTTATGCTATCAGTCTAGCATTTCTTCTGGTGAATTTCCAGCCGCAGCCAACAAAAACGCCCCGCTTGCGCAGGACGCTTTTGTTATATAGACGAATTATTAAATTCGGCTAACCTTGATAGCGTTAGGGCCCTTCGGGCTCTCGCCGACTTCGAAAGTAACTTTGTCACCTTCATGAAGTTCAGCAAATGTAACGCCGACAAGCTCGTTGGAATGAAAGAAGAGATCCTTCTGTTCACCTTCGCGAGCAATAAAGCCAAACCCTTTGTCTGTAAGTCTGGCGATAGTTCCGGTTTCCATAGTAAGAACGTTTAGTAAATAAACGTTAAATTAGAACTGTCGCTGACTTGAACTCGACTAGGTTGGTCGTGCGGCGTCTATTTAACAAGGGCATTATAGCATACAAAAATTTTCTTGTCAATGGCCCTTGGTGAAATTTAGCTAAATTGAGCCATTAATTTTATTTTTGTCAGCTGATTATTTCCACATGAACGACCTTTTGCGTTTTCCATTGCTGGTAATAATCCTTCGGAATGCCGGAATGTCTAACCGACATCTTCATGGTCTTGTCGGATTGAGACATTCTTTCTTTCTGGCCATGAATCACCTGAACCACTCTGTGACTGCCATTAATTCGGCCGTTATAATAAAAATGGGAGCCTTCCACGTGGCCCAATATGAACCCATAATCTTCCAGAAATCGCGCGTGATCCTTAAATGACCAATTTTTCAGCCGCGTCATAAATTACAGGGAACAAATACTGGGCGCAAACATCTCAATCGGCATTGACAAAAATACGGAATTTTTTATTCTCTTATTTGCGCTCGACAACGATCGACTGCGATTACTGGCAAATTTCTGATATTGTTCAAACATTTTCCAATACTTTTTTGCCGCCGGCCGATTTAACAATGAATCATCAAGACCATTCTTGCAAATATTCACAACGTAACCGCGAACAGCCGCCTCAATCAGCTTTTTCGCCTCGCGCAAGGTTTGTGCCTCTTCAATAAGGTCAAAATCCAAACAAACCGCTTCAAATTTATTTTTTTGCGGGATAATCAAAATGCGAGCAATGCCGAATTTTTTAGTGTTTTTCATTTGATATTATAATATCATAATTGAAAAATAATTCAAATGCGACTATAATGGCAACATAATAATCTCCTATGCGCATCCCCACTCGCCGAGGCGAAAAAAACAATCAGCGCGCCAACGATCCGCTCATGACGCAAGCGAAGTATGATGAGTTGAAAAAAAAGCTGGATCATTTGCAGTCCATTCAGCCGGCGGCCGCGAAAGAAGTCCAACGGCTGGCGGAAATGGGCGACTTTTCCGAAAACGCGGCTTACCAAATGGCCAAAGGCCGCTTGCGCGGCATCAATCAACGGATTTTAGAATTTCAAGATCAACTGGCGCACGCCGAACTTATTCGACCGCACGTAAACAACGGCGCGGTAGCGGTCGGCAGTTTTGTCACCGTGTTGGTTAACGGCGCCAAAAGAGTTTATCAAATCCTCGGCTCCACCGAAACCAATCCCGCCTCCGGCGTTATTTCTCGCCACTCACCCATCGGGCAAGCCTTGCTAGGAAAAAAAGTTGGCGACAAAATTTCCGTCCAGTTGGCAAACAGGCTGATGGAATATAAAATCGTCACGATTGAATAGTTCGGACAACTTTCAAAAAAACTGCGACTTCGTCCGCAAGTTTTTTATATCATTTTTTGATTAATCGCTCGACCGTACACTTTAATCAACATTCTACGCCATTCGCTCCGGTGAATAAACCGATCGGACACGGGATACTGAATGGCTCCTTCTCGATTCCGATGTTTTTTCAGGGCACGATCCAAATTACCGCCCGCCAGCATAACCTTTTCGAACCGACGATCACGATACGCCTTTTCCACCAACCCCAGCAACTTCAAAATCACCGCGTGGTCGCGCCGCGCCATACCGGTAAGGCCTGTATTCTTGGCCAAGCCGCAATAATCGGTCAAGCGCGGAAATAAAAATTCATCTTCCAATCGCACGTGCAGCTTTAGCCGACGCTTGAACCGAGCCAACCGACCGGATGAACGCGCCAAGTTTTTTCGCTCATTCAAAAACACCGCCCAAAGCCGGTCAAGATAAGCATGATCATTTTCCATGAAAGCGGAGACAATACCCATATTATTTTTGATAATTATTTTCATTACCAACCTAAAACACACTACCAAAAAATCTATTGGCCGAAATCTCTATCATTCTCGCGATAGACTTTCTCAAATCAAAGCCTGTTTTTTTTCGTCAAATTCCTTTTTGTCAATCTCACCCTTGGCATAACGTTCCTGCAAAATTTGCAAGGGCGTTTTTGCGTCTCCGCCGGACTTGGACGACGCTTGATTCACCAGCCAACGGATGAGCGCAATAGCTCCGATCACGACAATCACCCACCACAAAATCATAAAAACCCAACCAATGGCGCCAAAAGGCGCATAGCCAAAATTCATCATAAAGCTTTTGTTAAATTATTATTTTTTCTCGACAAATCTCGCAGCCATTTCACGTCCCCTCTCCGCCCAAGCGGACAAACCCAGATATTCCATTTCCTGAATATATTCCGCCGTCAATCGAATCGCCTCATCTTTGTCAACCAAGGTCTCAATGTGCTTTTGAAGCAAAACGAAGTGTGCGTTTTCCCTGTCCGTCTCATTGTCAATCTGCATCCAAAGACTATTTTCAAATGCCCAGCTGACAAAATCGCCACTATCGAGTCCATTCTGAATTGTGGCCAGCAGTTTTGCCTGCCCTTGCTCCTGCGTCACGCCTGCGTAATCTTCAGTTGATAATAAAGCAATAACAGGCGCAAGCAATGCCTGACGCTTTTCGTCCAGGTGGGCTGTATCATAATCAATGTCCACCACTTGATACGCCGGCCGCATAAACAAGCGTACTCGTTCCGGATGCTCGGCCAGATCAAAACCGGAAAACGCTTCCGCAATCTGCCGAACCTGACCAAACGTAAGGTCGGTTTTGAACAACTTGAATATCAGATATTGCCAAACAACATCGCGCTTCCCGGCTTCGCCTCCTGCATATTCAACCAATATCTTTTTGATAAATGCTGAATGATTATGAGCGCGTTGCGGCTCGCCGATGGCAAAGCCGTGGCGATTGCGCAGCCAGGCCAGCGACTCTGTCGCCGGTAAATCCAACCGCCGCAAAACGCCCATGGCGCCGGAAAATCCAAGGCGGACCACATAATCCGCCTTTTGGCCGAGAATTTTTTCAATCTGCTCCACGCCATACGCCAATCCACCGATTTGGCAGGCATTGGAAACATAATAATCGCTCGGTGCGTGTCCGCCCCCCGGCAAAGTCGAGAAGGTTCCGCGCGGTACCGCCGTTATTTTTATTATCGAATTTCCCTTGTCAATCTCCAAAAACTGAATTGCATCGCAATGACCGACCGATACGCCAACTCGGGAATCCTCGCCAATCAATAAAATTTTGACCGTGCCGTCCGAGCCAAACGGGTCAACGGCGGTTGGCTCCACCATCAACGTTTCCGTGATAAATTCATCGAGTTGCGGCACCGACTCCGGGACGTAAACGGACGACACAACGCCGGCCGCGCCGGACAACCATGTGCCGGAAAAAATAAAAAGCACCGCCGTTAAAATATAGAAAAACATTCCGGTCATAAAATTGGAAAACAGCATTTAGAACAATTCGCGTCTATCGCGTCCACCACGACACCCAACTACATCATAAGCTGGAATTAAGGACAAAGCAATGGCCGCATTCAACCGCGCCGTTGTATTTCATGGCTTGCCATGAACTCACGCTCCCCTAAACAAAAACTACCCGCATCCAATCACGAAATTGTACTTCATGGCTTGCCATGAACTCACGCTCTCACAAAACAAAAACTACCCGCTCCAAGTAAAGAAGCGTGTAGTTCATGGCTCCGCGAGTCGGACTCGAACCGACGACCCACTGGTTACACTTATCTTCGGATTACTCCAAAGGATGGACTATATCACCGCCATGTCTCGATGTATTCGAGATTTAGGCGCCCCGGTATCTAGTCTCTACGGCGCTCCCCGCCAACGGCGGAGTTCCCACGGTATTACCCACCCCGCCGTAGCGAGGTTAGGGCTTCACCGTTATCCCAGAGTTTTCAACCCGAGTTTCCTCGGGAGGCTGCGTAATTTTCGCATGTATTTCCCTATGACAGTTCGCGCAAACCAAGACGCATTTATTCGCCTCGGCTTTCATTTTTTCAAGCGAACGAGTTAGTCCCTCTTTTGATAAAGCAAACTCTTTTTTACTTTTATCAAGATGGTGCAATTCGAGCGCGCCTGAATACTTTCGGTAGCCACAAAGACAGCACTGGCCGCCTTTGTACTCAACGATCAAGTCCTTCAACTTTTTTCGTCTCTTGGCCACCGCGCGAACCATGTATGCCGCGCGATCTTTGTATTTTCGCTTTCCCGGCATAGAGAAATTCAATGTTCACAGCCAGTTGCTCTACCGACTGAGCTATCGCGGAATAATTCTACGTGCTTGCAATATAGCAAACTCTTTTTCTTTTGTAAATAGGAGACATTATCCACCCTGCGATAACACTTTTCATTGAAATTTACGTCAGCAAATTGCGTCAGCATTGACAGAATAATAACTGCTTGCTATATTCTGATGTCACTCGGACTTTAACAAAGGAGAAAATCATGAGCGAAAGAGTTGAATTTCCCATTCGGTTAATTCTTGGCGGGGCCAAAGGGGTGGAATTGACCGATAAAACCATTACAATTGTCTATGAAATGACCGCCGGCAAGGCCAACATGCAAACCTTTTTCGAACTGGAAAAGTTCCGCTTCGTGGATGCGGGAGAACCAAGCGTGATCGTCCTTGACGTGACGAAGAGCAAGAGCTTGTTTGGTGGCGGAGAAAACGTGAAAAGCGAAGTTGTCGAAGTCCGCATCCGTCGCGACTGGCAGTTCAAGTCGTAAGTTCATTCGCATGGACGCGAACAAAGGAGTCGG
>Ga0208373_1001650_pt1 | contig 28493 bp, 25 predicted proteins | sample RifOxyC2_FD_184036 | JGI IMG/M metagenome (GOLD analysis project Ga0208373, IMG submission 184036) | Soil microbial communities from Rifle, Colorado - Rifle Oxygen_injection C2 (SPAdes) | ecosystem: Environmental > Terrestrial > Deep subsurface > Rock core/Sediment | place: Rifle, Colorado... | reverse complement strand
GCCATGACCTTATTTCGGGGGCTGGCCGATGACCTGCCGCTCATGACCTGGCTTACCGAGCATATCTTTCCCGCCGAGGCGCGGCTGGTCGAGGCTGAGATGGTCTACTGGTGCAGCAAGCTTGCCGCCGCCGAGATGATCATGGGCGGCACCACTACGCTGGCTGATGCCTATTTTTATGAGGCGGCGGCGGCAAAGGCCTTTTGCGAGGCAGGGTTGCGCACCGTGGCGGCCCAGGGCATCATCGATTTCCCGGCTCCCGGCGTGCCGGACCCGGCCCAAAACATTGCGGCAGCGGCGGATTTTCTCTCCTCCTGGCAGGGGAAAAATCCCCTGCTTACTCCGGCCCTGTTCTGCCATTCTCCGTATACCTGCCGCCCGGAGACCTTGCAGCGGGCCAAGGAGTTGGCCCGCGAGGCCGGCAGCCTTTTTTTCATCCATCTGGCCGAAACCCGGGAGGAGGTCGCCCAGCTCAGGAAGCAGCACGGTTGCACCCCGGTGGCGCTGCTCCAGGCCCTTGGGGTACTGGATAAAAACACGATTTGCGTGCATTGTATCTGGCTGGAAGAAGGGGATATCGGGTTGCTGCGGGAGAGCGGGGCCAAGGTGGTCACCTGCCCGGAGAGCGCCATGAAGCTCGGAGCGGGCATCGCCCCCTTGGGTGAGCTGCTCGCCGCTGGGGTGGCGGTGGGGCTGGGCACGGACGGCTGCGCCAGCAACAACGACCTGGATCTTTTTCAGGAGATGGCCAGTTGCGCCAGGCTGCACAAAGTTGCCGGTCTGGACCCAACCATCCTGCCCGCCGGGGCCTTGCTGGGTATGGCCACGGGAGCGGGCGCCAGGGTTCTGGGCCTGGCCGGGCAGACCGGCCGTTTGGCCGTGGGGCTGCGGGCGGACTGTATCATCATCGACGGCAGGCAGCCCCACCTGACCCCCTTTCATAATCCGGCTACCCTGGTCTATGCGGGCAGGGGTAGTGATGTCGTCACCGTGCTCATTGACGGCCAGGTGGTGATGCGGGATCGGCAGCTGCTGTCCTTCGATCTGGGGGAAACCATGGGCGAGGTCCGACGCCTGGCCGGACGGGTTAGGGCGGGGGAGTGAAAGGGGGAGGGGCTTGCCGCAGAATCAGGGTAAGCGGTCACAGGGCACCACATCTTGCGGCGATCGGTCGGGCTCACGTACAAAAGTACGCATCGCCAGCCCGCTTGTCGCAACCTGCGGCACCCTGTGACCGCTTGTTCCGGGGTTATTTGACCTTTGTGGGCTTACCCCGTGATTGGTTACGAATCAGGAACAGGCTCAAGCCGCCTTCCAGCCGTGGGCGCCGACCAGCTTGACAAAACGAACGCTTTCCACGGCCGTGGTTGTTACCACGCCACCTTTTTTTTTGACCACCATGAGGGTCTGCCCTTCCCGATCACCCACCGGCAAAACCATGACGCCGGGGTCCGCCAGCTGATCAACCAAGGGCTGTGGAATCTGCGGCCCGGCGGCAGTGACCATGATCGCCTCAAAGGGGGCGTTTTCCGGCCAGCCTTCGGTGCCGTCCGCGACCTTGCTCATGATGTTGTAGATCTGGAGCTGGTCAAAGGTCCGCCGGGCGCGGGCCAGGAGGGGCTTGAGCCGTTCAACTGTATAGACCCGCTGGCAGAGCGCGGCGAGAATGGCCGACTGATAGCCGCAGCCGGTGCCGATCTCCAGCACCTTCTCCTGGCCGGAGAGCTGGAGCAGCTGGGTCATGAGGGCTACCACACAGGGCTGGGAGATGGTCTGGCCGTGGCCGATGGGCAGGGGGAAATCGCCGTAGGCCTGGGCGTGCAGGGCGGGGGCGACAAAAAGATGGCGGGGCACCATCTCCATGGCGTGGAGTACCGCCGGATCTTCAATGCCTCTGGGGAGCAGCTGCTCCTCAATCATGCGGGTTCGGGATTTTTCAAACTTGTTACTCCGCACGGGGCTCCCTGATCACAATGCCGCTTTTCTTGAGTTCTTCTTCGTTATAGGCGCGATAGAGGCAGGTGGAAACTCTGTCCCCGGCAAAGGTGATGGTAACCACATCATAATCCTGGGACCCCAGTTTTTCTCCGACATAGGGGGCCTTCCGCAGGATGCTTTTCTTCACCTCATGATAGGTCCAGACCTCGCCATCTTTTCCCTTTTGTTTTTGATCCGGGGGGCCGAGGGAGGCGATAACCTCCTTCTGGGTGAGGTTAGGGGTAATCAGGCAGATATCTGAAGAAAGATGGCGTACCGGATCGCGGTAAAAACAACCTGTTCCGACAAGAGCCAGCAGGCACAGGCAGACAACAAAACGTAAGGGGAAGGCAGATCTCATTTTTTTCTCCTTCGAGAAAAGGGGTTGGCACAAAAGCACGATGGGGAAAAAGGTAACGTGATTCGCCGCATTTTGCAAGAAACCACGCCCCGGTAACCAATCACGGGGTAAGCCCACAAAGGTCAAATAACCAAGAAACAAGCGGCCACAGGGTTCCGCAGGTTGCGGCAAGCGGGACGGCGATGCGTACTGTTGTCCGTGAGCCGGACCGATCGCCGCAAGATGTGGTGCCCTGTGATCGCTTACGCGCACCGGATTTTTCCCGACCGGACAAGCTGCGGTTGCTTTTTTGTTGCGGATACAGGAGAATGTCTTGACCGTCTATGAAGATATATAATAAAGTTGTAGCGTTATCCATACTTTTTTTCTTGGCGGGCCGGAGGTTTGCGCGTCAGTCCGTAACCAATCACGGGGTAAGCCCACAAAGGTCAAATAACCACGGAACAAGCGGTCACAGGGTGCCGCAAAATGTGGTGCCATGTGGCCGCTTACGTCAGCCCCACTGTGAGAAGGGAGATCAACCATGCGTTGCCCAAAATGCGGTTACATCTCGTTTGACCGGCAAAAATCCTGCAGCAGGTGCAGTAATGACTTGACGGCTGTGGCCGAACAACTCCAAGGCACGGTGGGCAAGAATGCCGCCCCCTTTTTTCTTGGCGCGGTTTTGGGTAAACGGGAATCGGCCGTTGCCGAGCCGGACCTTGCTCTTCGTGAGGAAGAAGAGATCTTTGATCTTAACGAGCTGGATGATTCGGTTCTGCCGGAGGAAGAAGCGGAGCTGGCTCTGCTGGAGGAAGAAGATAATCTGGATTCTGTCGCTTCGCGGCTGGACGAGGACGACCTGGAAGAGCAGAGCCCGCCATCCCTTGGCATTGAAGATATCGATATGTCAGACCTTGTGTCGCTAGAGGAAGAAGAAGATGCTCCGGCGTTGCCCAAGGAAAGCGAAGAGGAAGAAGATTTTCGCGTCACTCCTCTGCCCAGAGAAGAGCCTTTGCTCATGGGCGACATTGAGTTTCACGGCCTCATCCCAGATGAGGCGTCGAACCTTGCCGAGCCGGAGAGCCTCCTTGCCGACCTTGAAGATGAGGCGGCAGAGTCTTCGGCCACGGCGGAGGATGAGGATATTGTCGACCTTTCTTCCCTGATGGATTTTGAGGAAAATTCGGCAACAGAGGCAGACAGGGAAGAAACCCAGGATATTTTCGGCCTTTCCTTTGGAGACGAGCCGGATGATCTGCACGCCAGCCCTGAAGAGGGCAAAAATGCCTCAGTCGAGGTAGCCAAAAAGTCCGCCGGAGCGGGGGGCGATATCGTTGATTCAGGCCTGACGCTGGAAAATGATGAACAGTAGGTGAGCGATCACAGGGCACCACATCTTGCGGCGATCGGCCCGGCTCACGTATAAAAGTACGCATCGCCGTCCCGCTTGCCGCACCTGCGGCACCCTGTGGCCGCTTGTTTCTTGGTTATTTGACCTTTGTGAGGTTGCCCCGTGATCGGTTACAACAGTAGGGAGCTGGACACGCCCATGGCCGGGGAACCGGCTCCCCAGCCCCAATATGCCGGTTTTCTCGCACGGGGCATGGCTTTGGCAATCGATGTCCTTCTGGTCCATCTTCTTTATTTCTGTTGCCTGTGCGCGGTGGTTGCGGTCCTGTTGGTTTATTCCCCCAATTGGATCGCCCTGCTGCTCTCTCTCTTTTTTTGTTTATTGGTGTTCCTGATCACCTTTCCCCTGTTTGTCTCGGTATATTTTCTGGTGTTGCATGGCTGGCAGGGGCAGACCCCGGGCAAGATGTTCATGGGGATCAAGGTGGTGCGCGTCGATGGCGGCGAGGTGACCCCCGGCCTTGCCTTTTTGCGCTTTATCGGCTTTTGTCTCTCGCTTCTACCCTTGGGGCTTGGATTTTTCTGGAGTATTGCCGATCGGGAAAAATGTGCCTGGCACGATCATCTGGCCGCCACCCGGGTGGTGATGAAGGTGTAATCGTGAAATAGGTTGACAAGAAGAGCATATTTCAATATATGATAGCTACTTTTTTGCCGGGATAGCTCAGTCGGTAGAGCATCGGACTGAAAATCCGAGTGTCCCTGGTTCGAATCCTGGTCCCGGCACCAGTATAATCAAGGGTTTCAAGGTTTAGGCCTCGAAACCCTTTTTTTATTTCCAACCGCATTCAGTATGCCAGCGGGGATTTCAGAGCAGTGCTGAAAAAACACGGGTTCGTGCAAAGTATGAGAAGCAGGGCGGAAAAGGTAGACGATTATTGGCTGGTCCCGTCGGACGCGGCAGTCCGGCAGTCCGGTCGGTCAAAGTAGATGGCTCCCGCCGAGTCCATGCAGTAGTCAACCTTGTACGGGTTTGGGGGCAGGGTGGCAAGAATGCCGGATGCGGTGAGCTCTGTCAGGCTCGAAGGCTTGCGGCCAAGCGTTTTTTCGTAACTGGTCGAAGCTTGTTCGATCAGCAGCACACCCTCCAAGGCCTTGAGGCGATCAAGCATATCGGCATAGCCGGGTTCCTCCGGGTTTTTCTCGGCCAGCATGGACTTCATGATGACGATGGCGGTTTTGGTTTCCCCTCCCCTCTGGGCGAGGCGGGCACCGAGGATGGGGAGAAAGGGCGGGGCATGGGGGGTCTTGGCTGCTTCGAGAAAAAGTTTGCCGGCCGCACCCGGCTGGTTCAGGAAGTAGTAGGAATTGAATCCCATGAAATGCAGGGGTTGCCAGTCCCACGGGCGGTTGCTTGCCGCGATGCGCAGGATCTCCTGGGTCTCTGGTAGCATGTTGGCGTCCCACGGCAGCCAGCCCTGGGCCAGGATGAAGGTTTGGGCAAAGGAAGGGTCCAGTACCTGGCTGGCCATGAAGATTCGGTGGATGGCCGGCCAGTCGTACTGTTTTTTGACGGTCCGGTATTTCCCCTCAGGGGTGCGGGCTATCTCTGCCCCCAGTTGGGCTCCGGCTTCCAGGGTCAGGTAGTCGGCCATCAGCCCTTTGAACTCACCGGCAAGAGCGAGCAGCACAACAGGGGGCAGATCCCAGAGGCCGGAGATCTGATGGCGGACCTGTTTTGCGGTGGCGCGTTGTTGTAACAAGGCGCTGTAGCTGGCTGCGTAGAAGCCGAGCAACACGAGGCCGACTAGGAGATGGGTTGCCAGCCGTCTGCTCATGCCAGCTCTTTGCGCCGGAACAGCAGGGTGGCGAGATAGAGCAGTAAGGCGGAGTACGAGATGGCGTACAGGCAAAGCAGCACAAACTCTTGGCCGCTGAATGCCATGCCGTAGGCGGCCTCGTATTTCTTGTCAAAGAGAGACAGGTTGGGGAATATCCAGGAAAGGGCGACCACCAGCTGTTCTTGGCCGGCCAGCGCTCCGGCCTGCGGATTTTCCACCACCACCCGGCGCAGCAGCTCCATGTTCTGTCCCACCAGATAGGAGGACACCGCCAGAAGCAGGGCGACAAAGGGCTGCCTGGCAAAGCTGAAGCAGAGCACACTCAGCGCCAGCACCACCACCAGGCTCAGCCACTGGCAGACCAGGGCCATGACGCAGGTGAGCCAGGAGAAGTCGGGCGGGACAAAGGCGGCATAAAGCCAGAGGACATAGCGCATGGACAGGGCGGCGGAGAGGCCGAGAATGATGGTGGCCAGCAGCAGGATCATGGCCAGTCCTATAAACTTGCCGGTCAGATACTGCCAGATGGAAACCGGTCGGGAGAGCAGCATGAAGATTCGGCTTCGCTCCAGGTCGTCGGCCAGGATCTTCATCCCCAGGAAGAAGACCAGCAGCAGGCCGGTGAAGGCCACGGCGGAAAGGCCGAATTCCACGGAGACCTTGCCCAGATCCCAGGAGTAGAGGGTGGTGACCCCCAGATTGGCCATGGTGAGCAGGGCGGCCATACAGACAATGGCCCACAGCGCCCGGTGGCGGATACCCTCGGTGCAGGTGGACAGGGCCAGGAACCAGATCTTACGCAAAGCTTGCACGGTCGGCCTCCTCGATAATCTGGACAAAACTCTCTTCCAGTCCAACGCCCGCGACAAGAAAATCTCTCAATCCTCCGCTATAGAGCAAAACGCCTTTATGGATGATGCCGATGCGGTCACACAGAGCCTCAATGTCGCTCAGGATATGTGAGCTGAAGAAGATGGTCTTGCCTTCTTGTTTCAGCTCGGCGATGAGCCCCTTTATTTGGTGGCGACCCACCGGGTCAAGTCCGCTCATAGGTTCATCAAAGATCAGCACCGCCGGATCGTGCACCAGGGCGTTGGCCATACCCAATCGTTGTTTCATCCCTTTGGAAAACCCACCCACCCGCCGGTCCGCCGCCTCGGTTAGATTCATGCGTTCAAGCAACATGGGTATGCGTTGGTCAATGGCCTGTCGGGTCATGCCGCTCAAGCGACCGGAGAGCAACAGGGTTTCCCCAGCGGTGAGGTGGTCGTAGAAGACTGGAAACTCGGAGAGGTAGCCGATTCGGTGGCGGAATTCTTCTTGACCCACGGCTTTGCCCAAGATGTGCAGGCTACCGTGGTCCGGTTTGAGAAAGTGCAGCAATAGCTTGATGGTGGTAGACTTGCCGGCGCCGTTGGGGCCGAGGAAGCCGAACACCTCGCCTGGTTGTATAGAGAGGGAAAGATTGCTGAGCGCCTGATTCTTCTTACGGCCGGAACCGAATCCTTTGCGCAAATGGTTGATTTCGATAGCGGGGTATGTCATGTGCTGTCTCTGCCCTGTTTCAGCACCCCGACCCGATGAAGGGGCGTTATTGCCATTTTTTCACAGACTGGCGTCTATCTTTATGGTGTAGTTGCCTCCAAGAGCGAATTCTCTCTTCGGCCGTCATGCAGGGTGGCTGCATTTTCAAGTTAAACAGGGGAATTTAAGGCAATCCAAACAGAGTCGGGATAGGCTGGTCTGGCCAGAGGCTCGCCAGGTCATCACATAAGTGCAGCCTCGACCTGAACGATACAGGTCGAGGCTGCGGAATCAGCATGTGCTGGCTATGAAATTATGGCTATTGAACCTGAGCCCATGTAGTGGTAGGGGCACCACCACCAGCTACACCATTGAAATTGTCAGCACCGGTCGTTGGTGCCACCATGGTTGCATTCATAAGCGTTGCGGCAACGGCTGTGCCGACCCAAGTTGGATTGCTGACACTGTACAGGGTATTGGGCTGATCGCTGTCCGTGCCATAAACTGTATCACCATTGAGGTGCCTTGCAAAGGTGACATAGGATGTAGCTGCGTTTATACCACTAGCCGCTACATTAAGAGGCGTGTTCGAAGCAAACATCATGCCGGCACCAAGTCCGAGGGGCACAGCAAATGATTTAAGAGTAGCGCCATTATTGCCGGCAAGACGGGAGCCTGCTGTTGTGCCGGTGGCCCCAATAGCCTGAGCAGCATTGTTGGCGGAAGATAATACAATAGTAGCAGCCGCCGGTGTGCCACCTCCAGTCACTGATTCGGCCAAGGTGTTGCCAGCTGCAGCGCTGTTAAAAGTAAAACCGTAGGCGCCCAGTTCGGCGTTCAGATCGCTCTGGGCACCGATAGCCACTTTGTTGAGACCCTTGGCGTTGGCGTTGTACGAGCGGGTTCTGTAGGCCGCAAACTGCGGGATGGCGATGGCCGCCAGGATACCGATGATCGCGACAACGATCATCAGCTCCACCAAGGTAAAGCCTTTCTGGTTGTTCTGCATCTGCTTCATGACATTCTCCTCCTTTGTTTATTGGTATTCCGGCATACTCTCATTTGCTAACAGCATTCTATCCTACCATAAAAAATCCCAGTTCTTTTATACATTAGCACAAACTATACCACGTAACTATAGAAAAAAACATTGAGATAGGCGATAGGTGGAGCAACAGCTATGGCATAGGTTTTTCGATACATTAATCTGCCGGGTCGGTTCCGGCAGGGATGAACATAAGCCCATCAAGTGACGAATTATGTCACTTGATGGGGCAGAAAATGTCAGTTGGCATTAAGGATTGCTGCCCGAGTCCTTCATTCGCTCAAGAGTCGGTTCTGGAGGGATCAGGAGCGGGAGGCGCCCTTGTTGTTTGCCATCCAGCATAGCTTGAGCTATGGGTCGGAATGCATCAAAATCAGGGTCATGTGGCGCGGTACGCAGAAACTCCATGAAAAGTTTCCCCCAATCGCCATATGTTCCCGTTGACGGAGCAGACCGCTCCTGTTGCCAGAGGATAACCCCCATATTGTATAGGGAATAAGGGTTTTCCGGCACCAATTCCCACGCTTTCCTGGCGTACGCCAAGGCAACCGCATCATCTTGGCGCCGCCACGCCTCGCTGCTCAGATAGTGATAACAACTGGTAAGCATGAAACGGATACTGGTTGGCTGGTCCAGCATGCGCTCGAACTGCCCCATGGCTGTTTGGTAGTTTCCGGCATAGAAGGCATGCATGCCATTATACAGCAGGGTGGCCCACAATATCGACTTTCGGTTCGGTGGATAGGGGAACCCGGCGGTCATGGCATCAAGAACGGCCTTGGCTGTGCGCCAATCCCTGATGTGACAGGAAAAACTGAGACAATCGATGGCGGCCGCCATATTTTGTGGCTCAGCGATGTCGTCGCTGAGCCTTGCAGTCCCTTGGGGAAGGGGGAAGTCTCGCCGCACGAGCACAATGGCATTCCTCCCGTAAAAGGCGAGCTTCCACTCTCCGCTACTCAAGAGGGTTATCGCCACGGGATAATAGGACAAGCCGATGCACCAGAGGTCGCAGGGGTATTTGCGAACCAACTCCTGCACATTCCTGCCATGGCTGAAATCGAAAAACGCGTCGCTCCAGTTTCGATACGGGAAATGCCGCGCGTCAAAAAACACCGTGTTTTCCGGCCAGAGTTCCCATAGCAGATAAGCACCTTGATCATAGGTGTTGCCGATGCGGGCTTTGGGAAAGTTTTTTTTGATATATTGGGATTCTGACACGGGGTTTGCATCACTGATGCCGAATCCCATCCAGAGATATTTCTCCGGTTGAGTGATGGCTCCATAGTATGCATCCCCGGAAAGATACAAACTTATAGCTAACAGCATCACAGGAAATGTTTTATGGACTATTCGCTTGCGGCGAATTCTATCAAATAAAACTTGCTCATGAGATAAAAGATGCAAGCTGGAAAAAAGAAAAATCGGCACCCAGTAAAATGTAGTCCGATAAAAACGCGTATAGAGAAAGGCAAAGAACAAATTCGCCAGCAAGGAAGACCACTCGGCTTTTTTGAAATTTCCCAAAAACAACAACAACAAAATCACAATCGCCAGGTCCGCACACATGGCCAGACCGAAGGTGTTGGCAAAGGTGAAGGTGGAGCTATAGGCTGCGATCTTGCTGTTGAAATTCGAATTTTCCGGGGTAGGGAGTAATTCGTAAAAGAGCTGCTCAGGATAATGATAGCCATAGGGGGTAAGGATTGGCGTTATGGCGGCCAACAAAAGTGCAACTATCAGATGCTTACGCAACCGAGGTGACAGAACATTTTGCGGACAGAGCCACGTATTGAGCAGTTCCCCCAACCCGATGAGCATCAGAAAAACAGCGCCGAAGACGAATCCACCGTGGGTGTTGACCCAAACCAGCATGATGGCGGGGAAGAGGTAACAGTTGCGCCATGCCTTTTCGTCTTCCGACCGGATGTGCCACCAGTTCCAGGCAAGCAGGGTCATGAAGACATAGGAGAGAATCTCCGGCTTCTCATAGGCGGCGGTGTAGGACATAAGTACCGCCAGGAGGCAGAGCAACCAAGTCAGGGGATGGGTGGCGATCTTTAGCTTGCGGGCATAGAGGAAACAACCCACCACTGGCACCAGCATGCAGAGATAGCGAAAGGCGAAGATGCCGGGCAGCCCTGCGGCCTTGTGGAGCAGGTAGAGAAAAATATCCGGCAGCCAGGTAACATAAATGGTGTCGTTGGTGGTGGGGGTCCAGGAGAAAATGGTGTGGTCGGCAATCAAGGTTCCGTTTTCCAGGAAGTATTTGCCGTAGAGCATATGGAACCAGAGATCCCCGTCTCGCACCGGCAAAGCATAACGGAAGGCCAGAGTAACCAGGACGATCAGGGCCAGTGCGGCGGACCAGCCCCAGTGCCAGGGGCAGAGGGACGATGGCGAATGGTCGGCTTGTGCAGAATTGTTGTTCATGGTTTCACCTTGATTCAGTCTTTTTTCTGCTCACAGGGCTCTCCATGCACACCGTCTGCCATTGGTTTGCGGCATACGCAGCACAGGATCTCCAGGCCGTTAAGTGTGTAGGTGAAACGGTTTATTTCCCAACCAGCTCGTTCCGGCAACAGCGAGACAAGTTCCGTCTGGCTGCGCATGAATCTGCCCCGGTCCAACGTGCGGACCAGATGCGCCACGGGACGCTGCCAAGGGGAACCCGGCAGCACCGCGTCGAGAACCGCGACATAGCCGCCTTCCTTACAGACGCGGAGCATCTCCTCAATAGCTTGCCGAGCTGCATCCTCGGGGAGATGATGCAGCAGGCCGATACTCCACACCCCGGCAAAGGAGCTGTTTGCCAGGGGCAAGGCTGTTGCCGAGCCGGTGAGCGCGATGCCCCCTGCATTTTTGAACGCCAACGAGTAGGGGAAGGAGAGATCAAGGCCAAGGGGATGGCCGCCCACCTGCCACAGCCAGCTTGCCGGACCGCAGCCGACATCGAGGAGGCGCCCGCTGATCGGCAATTGCCGTGCCAGCCTGTCCAGCCGACGGACAAGCAATCTTGCCGCGCCAGGGGCAAAAATTAGTTGGGACAGGCGATAAGCAAGGGGATGTTCGAGCAGTCTGTACAAAAAGCTCAACATGGCTCACTGCGTCCGGGAGGGCTGGAATCCTGCTCGATGAAATAGGCGGGCCGGTTGCGGGATTCGTCAAGGGTCCGCCACAGGTATTCGCCGATAATGCCCAGCATCATCATCTGGCCGCCTCCCAGAAGCAGGATAGCGGTCATAACCGAGGACCATCCCACCAAGGGGCTACCGAAGAGGATGCTGCGGGTAATGACCAGCAGGGCATACAGAAAGCCCAGCCCGGCGATGAGAAAACCGGCAATGGTCATTAGCTTGAGGGGCACCCCGGAAAAGGCGATGATCCAGTCCGTGGCCAGGCGCAAGCGGCTGCGAAAATTCCAGCCCGAGGTGCCGGCGCGCCTTTCTTTACGATCATACTCGACCCAGCCTTGCCTGAAGCCCAGCCAGGCAACGAGCCCGAAGAGCGAGGTGTTGCGCTCCGGGCAGGCATTGATCGCTTCGACCACCTTGCGGTCCAGCAGGTAAAAGTCGGCCCGGGAAAGATCGATCCCGGTGGGTGTACTCCCAAACCAAGTCAGAAGACGGTAGAATAATTTAGCGAAGAGCCGTTGGGCCAGGGGCTCCTTCTCCCGGCCTTTTCGCAGGGCCCAGACGATGTTGTCTCCGTCTTGCCAGCGTTCGAGCATCTGCCGCAGCATGCGCGGGTCGTCCTGCCCATCCGCGGAGATGCACAGGACGCCATCCCCCGTGGTCACCGCCAGCCCGGCCCGGATTGCCAGGTGGCTGCCGCTGCGCCGGCTGAGCCGGATGGCCCTGAGACCGGGGCTGTTCAGGCCGGTCACGGCCCCGAAGGTGTTGTCGGCAGAGTGGTCATCAACCACGATGATTTCGTGCCCCTCCACCAGATCGCCGCTCTCCGCGATGGCCGCCCGCAGCTCGGCAATGGTCTCAAGGATGTTTTCCTCCTCGTTGAGGGCTGGAATGACAATGCTGAGCTTCATCGCGACTCCCTGATAATTCTCGCCGGGTTGCCCGCCACCACCGAGTTTGCGGCGACGTTTTTGATGACCACCGCTCCCAGGCCGACCAGCGATCTTGCGCCGATGCTCATTTCCTGGATAATCCGCGACCCGGAGCCGAGGTAGCAGTTCTCGCCCACGGTGACGCCGCCCGAGATGGAGACGCTGGCGCCGACCAGGCAGTAATCCCCCAGCCTGCTGTCATGGCCGATGACGGTGTTGGGCAGGATCACCACGCTCCGGCCCACGGCAACATTGGCGGTGAGGACGACGTTGGCCATGAGCAGGGTGTTGGCTCCCACGGTGCAGCCGATGCCGATGGCGGCGCTGGGGTGGATGAGGGAGGCAAACCGCTGTGGCTCCAGCTCCAGGGAGGCGATCAAGGCCTGTCGCTGCCGGAAGTTTTCCGGTCGACCGGGAACCGCGAGGACAAAAGCATCCTGGTGGCGCTGCAGATGCTCACGGCCGCCCAGCACCGGGTAAGCCCCAAAACTCAGCCCGTGTTTTTCGGGATCATCGTCGATAAAGCCGAGGAGCTGCCAGGTCTCTTGCTGACCATTGATGGCTTCCACCACCGAGGCCGCCTCCCGGGCGTTGCCGCTGAACGGAAAAAGCAGGAGTTTTTTCCTGGCGGGTGTCGTCTGTTGGCAATGGTTGGGCACGGTGGTCAACTCCTGCTGATAATGAAGATCCCGGCCAGGATGACCACAAGGCCAATAATCTTGTGCCAGGCCAGGCTTTCCCGGAAGAGCAGCACCGCTCCCATGGTCACCAGGAGAAAGGTGATGCTGACCAGGACCGGGTAGGCGATGCTCAGCGGTTCCACGGCAAGTACCCTGATCCAGACCAGGGTGGCCAGGGCGTAGAGGATCAGGCCGAAATCAAAACGCGGCTGCCGTGCCAGATTGACAAGCCCGGCGATACCCACGGCAAGCCCGCCTGCCCGTTCGACCCCGCTTCGGAGCAGGAGGTTTGCGCCCACCGCCAGGAAAGCACTGGCGAGCACCAGGAGCCAGCCGGTTTTACTCATGGCGCGCATACCTCCCTCATAGCCCGCGCGACCTGACGCTGACTTTCCTCCTCCAGACCACAAAAGAGCGGCAGCAGGATGGCCTGGTCGCGGCCGGCCTCGCTGTGCGGTAAGCGCCAGCCGGCTTGGGCATAGGGCGGCTCCTGGTGGGCATTCATGATGCCCCGCCGGCAGGCAACCCCTTTATCCTGCAAGAGCTGCATGAAGCCCCGCTGGCTCTTGCCGGTCGGAACTTTCAACCGCACCGGGTAGCTCTGCCAGTTGGTTTTTGTGCCTGGCGGTTCAGAAGGCAGGCTGATGCCGGGCAGATCGCCGAGCAGCTCCTGATAGCGGGTCGCGATCTTGCGCCGCTCCGCCACCATGCCGGGGAGTTTCTTGAGCTGTTCGATGCCGACCGCAGCCTGGATATCGGTCAACCGGTAATTGTAGCCCGTGGTGAGGTATTCCTCGAAGACCACCGTGCCGGCCCCGTGTCGGGCCAGGTCGGAGACGCCCATGCCGTGCTGGCGCCAGAGCCGGAATCGGCGGTCCAGCTCCGGGTCGTTGGTGGTGAGCATGCCGCCGTCACCGGTGGTGAGCACTTTGCGCGGGTGGAAGCTGAAGCAGGCCACCGATCCGTGGGGCTTGCCGATCTTCTCCCAGGTTGTCCCATTATCCGGAGAGATCTCGCTGCCGATGGCACAGGCGGCATCCTCCACCACCGGCAGGCTGTATTGCCGGGCCAGGGCGGTGATCTTGCCGATTTCACAGGGCAGGCCCATCTGATGCACCGGCAGGATGGCCGCTACCCGGCCAAGTCTTTTTTGGGCCGGATCGACAAAGCGGAGGGGGGATTCGCCTCGGCAAAGCCGGGCAGCATCCCGGTAGTATAGCCCACCCTCCCCTGGTTGACATTCCTCGGTGAGAAATTGTTCCAGCCGGGCCACGTCCATATTATAGAAGCTCGGCTCGATGTCCACAAAGACCGGCTCTGCCCCGCAGTGGCGTACCGCATTGGCGGTGGCGATGAAGCTGTGGCTCACGGTGATTACCACATCACCTGGTCCGACCCCTACCCCAAGCAGGGCCATGTGCAGGGCGGTGGTGCAGCTTGAAACCGCGCAGGCGTATCTGGCCCCGGTGTAGGCCGCGAAATGGTCTTCGAACTCTTTGACCTTGGGCCCCTGGGTCACCCAGCCGGAGAGAATCACCTCGCGGGCGGCCGAGGCTTCTTCTTCGCCAAGGTATGGCTTCGCAATGGGGATCAGCATGTTACCAGTTCCGTCCGGCTTCGTTTTGCAGGAGGCTTGCCAGGCCAAGGGGATGCTCCTGGAAGTAGGCGATGGTCTTTTCAAGGCCAGCTTCAAAAGTGGTAGCTGGCCTCCAGTTACACAACCCCATGAAGGCAGAGGGGTCGGCATAAAGTCGGCTGACATCGCCTGGGCGGGCTGGAGTAAACTGGACGGTAGCCGCATTGTTGCCTACCATGGCCACGAGTTTCTCTGCCAGCTCTTTGATGGAGATTTCAAAATTACAGCCGAGGTTCAAGGTCAAGCCGATCATGGCCTCGCATTCCGCTGCCGCCACAAGCCCGGTGGCGGTATCCTCCACAAAGGTGAAGTCCCGGGTCTGCGCACCGTCCCCGAACACGAGAATTTCCCTGCCGTTCAAAGCCCGGACAATGGATTTGGGAATCATCTCCCCCGCGTCTCCCTCATGGTGGGAACGGGGGCCGTAGGTGTTGAAGGGTCTGATGATCACCGTGGGCAGGCCGTAGGCAAGGTGATAGGCGCGGGCATAAGCCTCCCCGGCCAGCTTGCCGGCCCCGTAAACGGTGCAGGGATGGGTTGGGTGAGTTTCCGCCATGGGAACCTGCTGCGCCGAACCATAGACCTCCGAAGAGGAGCAGTGGACAAAGCGGCTTACCTTGGCCCGTCTGGCAGCGGCAAGCAGGAGCAGAGTTCCCTCGGCGTTGACCCGGTGGTTTTCAAAGGGGTGGGCAAGGGAATGCCTGACCCCCAGGCAGGCAAGGTGAAAAATCACCTGGATGTCTTGCAGTGCCTGGTCCACATCGCCTGGGTCGGTGATCGAGCCTTGGCGGAACTCGAAATTCGGGTCGGCGAAATGGTGGGCGAGGTTGGCGATCTTGCCGTTGGTCAGGTTGTCGAGCACCCGGACCCGGCAGCCTTTTGCCAACAGCTGGTCAACCAGATGGGAGCCGATAAAGCCCGCGCCTCCGGTAACGAGGCACTGCCCGCGGTCAAGCCGAATCATCCGAGGATCTCCTTGAGACAGTCACAGATAAAGACGATCTGCTCTTCGCTGAGTTCCGGGTACAGGGGCAGGGAGAGTAACCGCTCCGCACAGGCTTCCGCCACCGGAAAGGAACCGACCGGCAGGTGCAGATGGGCATAGGCCTCTTGCCGGTGCAGGGGCAGGGGGTAATGGAGGCCGGTGGTGATGCCTTTTTCCGCAAGGGCCTCCACAACGAGATCCCGATTGTCAACCTGGACCACAAAAAGATGGCAGGCCGGCAGATTATCGGGGGCGGTCCGGGGCAGAGTCAGGCCGGGGAGGTTTCGCAGGAGTTCCCGGTAGCGTTGCGCATGCCTGCGGCGTGCCGCGGTCCACTGGGGCAGATGTTTGAGCTTCACGGAAAGAGCGGCGGCCTGCAGGGCATCGCAGCGGCCATTGTATCCTTCCCTGGCGTGATAGTACTTGCGGATCTGGCCATGGTCCCGGAGCATGGCAATGGTTGCGGCCAGCTCCGGGTCATCGGTGGTCACCGCCCCGGCATCGCCGCAGGCGCCGAGATTTTTCCCGGGATAAAAGGAAAAAGCTGCCGCCCGGCCCAGGGAGCCGGCAGGGCGCCCTTTATATTCGGCCAGGTGCGCTTGGCAGGCATCTTCCACCACCCACAGATTGTGTTTTTTGGCGATGGCGGTAATAGCGTCCATCGCCGCCGGCTGTCCGTAGAGATGCACCGGGACAATGCCCTTTGTTCTTGGGGTGATGGCCTCCTCGATCTCCCCCGGATCGAGGGTATAGGTTTCCGGGTCGATATCCACAAAAATGGGTCTGCCCCCGGCCTGGCTGATGGCCTCGGTGGTGGCGATAAAGGTGTTGGGGACCGTGATCACTTCATCCCCGGGATTCAGCCCGAGAGCCAGGAGGATGAAACGCAGGGCATCTGTGCCGCTGTTGAGGGCGATGCAGTATCTGGTGCGGGTGAGGCTGGCGAATTCCCCTTCAAAGGCCGTGACATAGGCGCCGCCGATAAAGGCGGCAGAATCGAGAATCTCGGCCCAGATCGGGAGGATCTCCGCTTTGAGGGCGCTGTTTTGCGCCTTGAGATCGAGGAAGGGGATGTTCATGGCCGCGGGACTTTCTTGATGAATTTTGCCGGGTTCCCGGCCCAGATCTCGCCGGGGGGCACGTCGGTCAGCACCAGGCTCGCGGCGCCAATGAGGGCGCCGGCCCCGATGCTGACCCCGCATAAGATCGTGGCGCTGGAACCGATGGAGGCCCCCTGGCCGACAATGGTGGGCGTTACCTGCCAGTCAGGATCGGTCTGCATGCTGCCATCCGGATTCACCGCCCTGGGGTGCCGGTCATTGATAAAGGTAACATTGTGGCCGACAAAAACTTGATCTTCGATGGTAACTCCTTCACAGATAAAGGTGTGGCTGGAGATCTTGCAGCGTTTCCCGATGGAGGCGTTTTTTTGGATCTCGACAAAGGCCCCGATCTTTGTCTGCTCTCCGATCCGGCAGCCATACAGATTGACAAAGGCGTGGATGGAAACATCCTTGCCCAGCGAGACATCGGGAGCAATCCGGCATAATTCCACTGGGTCTTCCTTATGGGTATTCGATGCGGACGTTGGCGCCATCGGCCTTAATGGAGCGTTCCGCTGCTTCCAGCACGCGGAGAACCCGCAAAGCGGACTCGCCGTCGGTTAATGGCGGTCGTTTTTCGGTGATGCAATCGGCAAACTCTTTTGCCATCAGTAACAGCGCCTCGGTGCCGTCAACCTGCGGCGAGTGGATGTCGCCGGAGCGGTAGGAGACCATGAGTCGTGACTTCTGATCCTGCTCCGCGGTGTTGAGCTCGATCCCCTTGTCGTACACCTTAATCTTTTCCGCCGGGACAAGATCGTTCCATTCGATCATCTTTTTGCTGCCGCCGATGATCGTTTTTCTGATCTTGACCGGAGAAAGCCAGTTGACGTGGAAGTGGGCGATGAAGTTGCCGGGGTAGGTCAGGGTAACGTAGGCAATATTCTCCAGACTGTTACCGGCATGGGCCACGCCGTGGGCGCTCACCTGGATGGGCCTTTCCGGGAAGAGAAAATCCACGATGGCCAGATCATGGGTGGCCAGGTCCCAGATGACGTTGACATCGCTCTGGAACAGCCCGAGATTTATGCGGATTGAGTCAAAATAAAGGATATCCCCCAGTTCGCCGGCATCGATGAGCTGTTTGATTTTTCTAACCGCGCCCGTGTAGCAGAAGGTGTGGTCGCACATCAGGCGCAGGTCTTTTTGGGCGGCGAGTTCCACCAGCTCGCTGCCCTGGGCGACGCTGGCCGCCAGGGGTTTTTCCAGCAGAACGTGTTTGCCCTTTTCCAGGGCGGCTTTTGCCAGGGGGTAATGGGTCCCCACCGGCGTGGCAATGGCAACTGCCTCCACCGTATCGTCGTCGAGGATATCCGCAAGGACCGTGGTTTTCCGCACCGAGGGAAAAGGGGCCAGAACCCGGTTCAACCTATCCGAATCAAGGTCGCAGGCCCAGAGAAGATTCGTTTCCGGGCAGGTCATGAAATTCCGGATGAGGTTCGGGCCCCAGTAGCCGCAGCCTATTACTGCCGCATTAACCATGTTGTCGTATCCATCCGTTTATTTTGTTTTTGAGTAACTATCCAGCAGCACCGCATCTGCGTTGTTGCACCCAGAGGGTATAAGTTTCGTTTGAGCAGACAAGCTGCTCAACTCAGCTATATCAGCTTGGCTCATGGGCACCAGCACACTTCGCAGGCTTCTGCCTAGCAGCTACGGCACTGCTGGATAGTTCGGTTTGGGTTGTTTTTGTTCGTTTTCGGCCTTGAGCTTGATAGTTACGTTATTGATAGTGCTTGCGCGGGGGTCTATTTGGGCAAATGCAATTTTGCATCCATCCGTGATCAGGTCAGATCATATATATACATCAACTCAGGCATATTCCTCCAGAAATTTTCTGTAATCCGGAGGGGAAGTATCTTCTCTTCTTTGCATTATTCGGACAAAGTGGGTAGGTGTGGATAAATGCGGGAAGAGAGAACTTTTGCAATATGACATTTTCGGGCACTTCTGACAAATAATGTTATAAATAGAGTAGCCTAGATGAATGATCTGTTCCAAAAAAAAGCAGAAAAGACCGAGCCGGATCACCAGGGAACAAAGCAAATCCTTATTTTTAGCTGGTTGCGGTCCATTGAGCCATGTCCGGGGTTTTATGATGAAGAGTGGTCAGCCTGGGGGACGGCATCTCTAAAAAATGGCCCCAATTCTCTCTGGCCATGGCGCCGAAACGGGTTGGTTGGCGATTATCTTCTTGTGGCTTATATCTTGCTTGACATATAAAATAGGAAAATGATGAAGGGAAAATCGGAACTAGGGCATGGCATGAAAATACCACGGCGTGCTTCTGCAGCGGAGCAGGAAAAAGGCTTCAGTCTGGTCGAGCTGATGATTGCGGTGGCGATTATTGGCATTTTGGCCGCGATTGCGGTGCCCGCCTATTTTCAGACTTTGCCACAAAGGCGTTTGCGGGAGGCGGCGAGAGATCTTTTGGGGCAGTTACAGCTGACCAGGCTTAATGCGGTTTCCGGAAACAGACAATGGGCTGCGGAGTTCGATTTTGTAAATAACCGGTATTGCCTGGTGGACAGCGGACTAAATGGCACAATAGACAGCGTCGCATGTGGTGCGGGGGGGGATGATATAATTTCTAATTTTGTGACTCTTGCTAACTACGGTGGGCAGGTGCGGTACGGTTTTGGTAACGCGGCCAACACATGGAATGGAGGGGCGCTGAATCAGGCTGCCGCGATTACTTTTAACAACCGAGGCCTTAAAACCGGAGTCGCGACAGATGCCGTGTTTCTCACGACCAATTTGGGGGGGGGAAATGACATCTATTGTTACGCTCTCAATGTGTCTCCCGGCGGCGGGGCAAAGCTCCGTTTTTATAATGGCATGCTCCCGTTTAATGTGAATAACTGGACGGAATAACATGGATTTTCATCCGAAAAACAAAAGGGGTTTTACCCTGGTGGAGTTGATGGTGGTCGTGGCTGTTTCCGGGCTGGTGGTTATTGCTATCATGGGGGCCTATAAGACACAGAAAAGAATCATGAACGTTCAAGATGTGGTTAGCGATATTCAGCAGAACGTTAGGACGTCGGTTTTCACCCTGACCCAGGATATTCGCATGGCTGGCTATGATCCGACCTTGAGCGGGGGGTTTGGTATCACCTTTGTGGGATTCCGGGATTTGAATGACAACAATTCAGTCGCCGGCAACAGCGCTTTCCAGTTTACCGCTGATTATGACCGCGATGGGGTTTTGGATGGAAATGAGACCATTACCTTTTCTCTTTACGAATTCGGCGCTGCGGCGGGAACCATCACGGATTTGGCAAGAAACAACGGGGGAGGGAGGCAATTATTGGCCGAAAACATCCAGGCCATCGGCTTGGCCTACGCCTATGATGTGGATAACAACAAGGCCCTCGATACCTACACCACCACTGCCGGTACGCAACAGGTGATCTGGGCCATTGATTCTGACAACGATGGCACCATGGACCGCAGGTTGGACACCAACGGTGATGGAGCCATCACCAATGTGGATGGGCCTGGCGCCGGGCTCAATGAGCTGATTGCCGGCGCCGCTCTCGCCACCCCGGTTGCCATGGCGGATGTACGCGCCGTCCGGATCTGGCTTCTGGTGGCGGAGAGCGCGGCCGAGCATAGCGAACATTACGATCCGAATACTTATGTGGTGGGCAGGCAGATCCTCACCCCGCGGGACAATCTCCGGCGGCGGCTGGTGGAAACAACGGTTCAGTGCAAGAATATGGGGTTGAACGAATGATGAAGATGCGCCAAGTGCAGGGGTTTACCCTGGTTGAGGTAATGGTGGCCATCGTTATTTTTGCCCTGGGGTTCACCGCGGTTGTTACGATGACTATCGGCTCGATCGGAAGCAATGCGACAGCGCGGGCCATAAGCGGTTCGGCGGAAAAGGCTGCGGAACACATCGAACTCCTGACCAACCTGCCGTATGAGGATGCTTTGTTGCAGGATGATCCCACGGTTACTGGGGCCAATCTCGGCCTGGGGACTATCCGAAACCCCTTGCCTTCCGTGGCCGCAATAACGGGGGGCGCCTTTGACATGCCGAATCCTGCGGCCCGGCCGGCCGATTATACTCAGGTGACAAGCCCGGCCGGGGTCTGCACCATAACCGATGCTGTTGGCGCACCCATAGCTGGTCCGTGCAATCCGGAGGTGAACTACACGATTTATTGGAATGTGGCCGAAAATACCCCCATCCCCAGAACAAAAACCATCATGGTCATTGTCACCAGCACTGGCCTGGGACCGCAGAAAACTGTGGTATTGCAGCATATTATTCCGGAAAGAACCTGATATGAAAAATATCATTGCAAACGAAAGGGGCTTTATTCTTGTTACGGCAATGGTCATCCTGTTGCTCCTGATGCTTATCGGGATAGGGGCCATGCGGACCAGTTCCGTCGAGGTCTTGATCGCCGGCAACGACAAGTTCCATAAAGAGGCGTTTTATTCCGCGGACAGCGGGGCGTACCTTACCCCCATACTGCTGACCCTGGCTCGGGATACAGGAGCTGATCCGGCGGCTGGTCCACAGATAACCCTGTGGGGCATCGACGGCACAACGCTGTCCGATGGGACGCGTTTTTACAACGAGACCATGGGGTTTGTGCAGGATGCCACGGCGCTGGACCCTGATTTTCAGGTGCAGATGGGATTGATGCCAGTGAATGTCGATATTAACCATACCGGCTCGCGTCATATGGTTGGCGGCGGCGTGGAGTTCGGCATGGGCGCTGCCGGCGTTGGCGCGGGGTCCGTTGCCGGTGTCTGGATCGGCTACACTTTGACGGCCACAGGGCAGGCGCCAAAGAGTTCGGTATCCATTGTGAGGGCCAACTACCGGTATGTTCCGGGGACAGCAGGGGGGTTGAAATGATGAAACGATTACTCACCGGCATTCTGGCGATAGTTCTCAGTGGGTTGGCCATGGCCGTTGCGCAGGCTGCCGAGCCGACTATGACCACCTACGAAAGTTTTCCTGTTTTCACCGTCAACCCGGTCAAGCCAAATATCCTGATCATCCTGGATAACTCGGGCAGCATGAACTTCAACGCCTATGGCTCATATCCCGGGGATGGCGGAACCGTCACCGATGAGCCCTATGCGGGTGTGCCCTACAAGCCGGCCTTTGAGGTGCGGGTCTCCGGCAGCAGCAATGATGCCGAGCAGAACGTAACGACTGGCGCCGCCGTATATTATAATCATACAGATCTTGATCTGGGCAGATTCACCACCAATGGACAAGAGTCAAATGTGGGTTTGCGTTTTCAAAATATTCAAATTCCGCCTGGGTCAACCATCACCAACGCTTATATCGAGTTTACCGCCATTGCTACTCTGTCAGGGGTAATGAATATCGAGATTGCCGGAGAAAATGTTGACGATGCTGCAACCTTTACCGCTACAGTCAACAATATCTCCGGGCGGTCTAAGGTTTCGCAAGTGGTCAACTGGTCCCCTGCGGATTGGGTGGTGAATAACACTTACCAAACGGATAATCTAAAAAATATTGTTCAGAAGATAGTTGATCGGGCAGGTTGGTTGAGTGGCAACGATATGGCCTTTATTTTTTCAAGCCAGTCGGCGTCCATCTACAAAAGGGATGCTTATGCCTGGGATCAGGATCCAAATAAGGCACCCAAGCTGCACATTGAATACACCCAAGCCACCAATACCAAATATTACGGGTACTTCAACCCCGATTGGTTTTATTCCTACGCTTCTAATAAATTTTCTCACAAATACAAAAAAATCGGCTATGCCACGGCTGCCTGCCCCACTTCCTGGGAGGTCATGACCGCCGCCACGGTAACGGCGAACGGCTCCGCCACCCAATGCCTTAGCGATGCGAGTATTGTCAGTGAGGCCATCTGGGACGGCAACTGGATGAACTGGGCCACCATGCGCCGGGTCGATGTGGCGCGCAAGGTCATGATGGGCGGCAAGGCCAGCTCGCGGACCGGCGGAGGCAATCAGACTCTTTACGGCGAGACTCCGGCCCAGTCGAGCCGGACATTTGTCAGGAATTTCGACAGTACTGTCGCTTCCGCGATTTCCCCCTATGACGGAAATTACTGGTATGGCCTGAAAGGCGGCTATCTCTATGTGGATAACGACAGCAGTGTCTTTAGTGGCCAACTCCAAAGACTTAACTTGGCCATCGGAACAGACCAGCTGTTTGAGCCGGAGATATTTGTAAACGGCGATATCTCCGGGGTGTTGCAGAAAGTGGGTGAAGACAAGGCCTGGTGGGGCAATGAATTTTTCTATGGCGGCACCGGGAACAACCAGGAGGGCGGCAGAATAGTCAGCCCCATCGGCACAAACCTGACCAGTCTGATCACGGACCTGCAAAACACCGGCTGTGACACCTGGACCCCTCTCGCTGAGGCCTATTATGTGGCCATGCAGTACTTCAAACAGGAGAAGGCAGACGGAACCCTGGGCTATGCCAGCGCGGCGACCGCCGCCCTCAACAACACCAACGACCCCTATTATCAGAAAAATAACACCTTTGTCCCCTGCTCCAAGAGCTTTGTCATCCTGTTGACCGATGGCGCGTCCACCATGGATGGGCGTATCCCGGCCGACTTGAAGGATACGGATGGAGACGGCGATCTGACCACCTGCGATGAAGGCGATGGAAATCCACCCTGCGACTATCCTGACAGGGGTACGGATTTTCTCGATGATGTCGCTTTGTATGCGCGGACCCATGACCTGCGGCTGGATCTTGCCGGCGATCAGAATATGATGCTCTATACCATATATGCTTTTGGCCAGGACAACAATGCCCGCGATCTGTTGCGCGATGCGGCGAAAAACGGCGGTTTTATCGACAAGAACGGCAATAACCTTCCCGACCTGACCGTGGAATGGGACAGCAACGGTGATGGCGATCCTGATACGTATTTCGAGGCATCAAACGGCTATCGGTTGGAAGCCAAGATTTTGGCGGCGATAAATGACATCCTGAAAAGGGCGGCCTCGGGCACGGCGGTTTCCGTTCTCGCCACCTCTTCGGAAGGCGAAGGCAATCTGGTTCAGGCCTATTTCCGGCCGGCTGTCACCGATGGCCTGGCTGACACAAAGTGGCTGGGATATTTACAGTCTCTCTGGGTAGACAGCAAAGGCTACCTCAGAGAGGACAGCAACGGCAACAACACCTTGGATCTCGGGGTTGACAAGCCCATCACCTATGAAATAGACGCCAGCGGCAATACGGTGGTTAATAAATTTGCCGTAAGCGCTGCCGACCCCTACCCTGATCTGGCAAACGATATTCCCCAGAAATTTACCCTCGGCGACATCCTGCCCATTTGGGAGGCAGGCGATGTCCTGACCAGAACAGATCCCGCAAGTCGTAAAATCTTCACCTCCATCGAAGGGGCTGCGCCAGCTTCCCTGTTCGGAGGAGTAAAATTTAATAACGATACCGTTGCATTGCGTGATTTTATCAAGCCGTTTCTAGGGGTGAAGGACGCGACTGCCTGGAGCTATCTGGGGACAACCCATGCGGACCGCGCCCAGAACCTGATCCACTTCATCCGCGGCAATGATGCCGGGTTTGCCGGCACCGCCAGTATCCGGCAAAGAGCGATTAACGGCACTGTCTGGCGGCTTGGCGACATCGTCAACTCGACGCCGGTGGCCGTTGTCGCACCTCCGGACAACTATGGTCTCATCTATTCCGACCAATCGTATGATGAATTTTATAGATACCACACAACCCGGGCCGACCGGGAGACCGTGGTCTATGTCGGCGGCAATGACGGAATGCTTCACGCCTTCAGCTCCTGGCAGTACGATTCCGCGGCGAAACAATTCGTTAAGCCCAGCGGCGCCGGATTGACGGAGGAAATCGGCACGGAGCTGTGGGCCTATGTACCAAGAGCCTTGCTGCCGCATCTCAAATGGCTGGCCGATCCCGATTACAGCCATGTCTATTATGTTGATCTCAAACCGAAGGTCATTGACGCGAAGATCTTTTATAATATCCTGGGCGATCCAGCTTCCGGGGTCATTGATGCGACCCATCATAAAAATGGTTGGGGAACGGTCCTGGTCGGCGGTCTGCGGCTGGGAGGGAAATCCATCAATGTTACGGATGATTTCGACTATAACGCTGGCACCGCCGATACCACCAAGACCTTCACCACCAGTTATTTTGCCATCGATATCAGCAACCCCCGCGCTCCCAACCTTTTATGGGAAAAAACATACAGCGGTATGAATTTTAATGTGGCCGAACCCGCGGTGCTCAAGGTTGGGGAAAAATGGTTTTTGACCTTTGGCTCGGGCCCCGAGACCTTTGACGGGACCAGTACAAGCAAGGGCCATGTTTTTGTGGTGGATCTTGCCACTGGGACGCCTTATAAGAACGGGGCCAATGACTGGCTGTTCGAGACCTCTGAGAACAAAGCGTTTATGAGCGGCCCGGCCAGCCTTGACAAAGGGCTGAATTACAATACCGATGCCGCCTATTTCGGAGAGGCATATGAGGCCGGGGGGGGGTGGGACGGAGCATTATACAAGCTGACGGTTCCATGGGACTGTTCGGTTGCAGGATGCAGCTATGGGGATACTACTGAGGGCTCTTATATTGCCAACCCGCTTGACGCGACCAAGCCCTGGATCCTCCGGAAAATATTCTCCTCACCCGAGCCGATTACGGCAACCCCGTCTTTGAGTATCGATTATTTCGACAATGCCTGGATATATTTCGGCACAGGGCGGTTGTTCAGTCAAGCGGACAAGTTGACCACCGCCACTCAATATCTGTATGGGATTAAGGACCCATTTTTTAATGAGCAGCAATACAGCGGCAACTATTTTCATGATTATGCCACGACCAAGACTTTGACCGCCGCCGACCTGTTTGACGCGGACGCCTATAAGGTGGTCTACCCCTGGGGTTGCGATCAGGCGCCTGCCGGCGATTGTTCCGCCGTGCCAGCCGGGCAGGTAGGGGATATTTATTCCGATGGCTCCTGCGTCTGTTCCTATGCTTGGCCGAGCCTGGTTTGTACACCTGTGGTTCCTGCGGATCAGGCCGTGTGCGATTCCTTTGAATCCGACCCAACCAAGGTCGGCGATCCGGATGGCACAGGAAGATGCGACTGTGTCGCCTATGTCGCTCCCATTTGGGGGTGTGTCGCCAAAGTGGCCGGTGGGTGTGATGGGGTGCCCCAAGGTGTGGTCGCCGACACGTTAACCTATAAATCCTTGTATTGGCGGGCCACTCCATCCACAGATGGGGCGTGTGATAACATTCCTTTTGGTACGGTAGGATCTTTTAATGACAGCACCACGCCGGCGACCCACGCAGGCACAACATGCATGGCCGAAGAGGTTCCCCCGCCGGCGTACAATTGTGTGGCAAGACCGGCTGGAGATTGTCTGGCTATTGTCCCGTCTGTTGTCTATGGGGCGGAGGGCGACATGCATCAGGACGGGGGATCTTGTACCTGTGGCTGGTTTACGGTTGCCGAGGGAGTAGCCAATGGCTGTGATGATCTGAATTTCTCAACTCTGACAACAGTGTTGAGCTTTCCGGATCTGCAAGGGGATGGCTCCTGCCTCGGCACCATTGTGGCAGAGCCGGAGGCAGTTGTAACAGACATCAATGGTCTGAATGTGATGTCTTTTGCCGAGTTGCTTGCTCTCTCCCGGGTAAAAGATGGATGGAAACGAGTTCTGCCCTTTCCGAAAGAGCGGGCACTGTCGAAACCTTCGCTGCTGGGCGGGCTGGCCCTTTTTACGACCTATGTTCCCAATCAGGATGTGTGCTCGTTTGGCGGCGAAAGCTATCTGTATGCTCTGTATTTTGAAACAGGCACCCCCTATAAAAAACCAGTCTTTACCGGCGAAAATGCGACCGAAACCGTTGGCGGCATGACGGTAATACGGCACAGGATAAGGCTTGGTTTGGGTATGGCCTCCAGTGTCGGTATCCATGTCGGGCAGCAGGCAGGGGGCACAGCCACAGGGTATGTGCAACAGAGTACCGGGGCGATTCTCCAGCTTGATTTGGATCCGGCTTTCAATATCCGAAGCGGGTTCATATCCTGGGAAGAGCAATAAACCATAGCGCCAGAGCTTACGGTGAATACGATGAGAAAAATAGCTATACTACTGCGCTTCGTAATGTGTGCGGCGGTTTCGTTGACGGTGCTTTGCGGTATTGCCCGGCAGGCACAAGCGGCCATGCCGAAGCTCGAGTTGACGGGAACGATTGAGCGGAAAATACGTTCCGCTGAATTGCCGCAACCGTTTTATGCTGAGCCTGGCAAGCAGGCAACCAGAACGGATCGGGCAACGGCGGTTATTGTCGATGGTAACAGGATGTTCGTCCTTGCGGAAACAATAGTCAAAAAATTGGGAAAAACGGACCCGAAAAATGATGGGATCGTAGTTGATTTTGAAGAATTGGCGGTGCCATGTCAGGCGAGGATCGTTTACCAGCAGTTGCCAAATGGGAACAGAAATGTGTTGGAAATACATTTACTGAGCGAATCGGCCGGAGCCACTAAAAAATGGGCCGTTCCAGCGCCGCAATAGTGGGTTGTGAGGGAAGCGGCAGCTTGCGGGCGACCTCGCCGGCCCAGCCCACCTCGTCTATGCGGGAGATGATTTTCAACAAAGGATCAAGGCACCCGTGCTGCCCTGGCAGAGGTTTACACCCTTGCGGAAACGATTTAACCATGGGGCGTGTTGATCCTGTTTTTGACTACCTTGAAAATTGCAAGTACAGCGTACAATATGCAAGGTAACTGTCCCTCTCTGAACCACAACAGGTAACTCTACCATGCCGATTCTTGACGACGAAAAATACCTCTTTAACCTGCTCCAGCAAAACAGGCTGCTCACCCCGGAGCAGCGTGCTTTTGTCGAAAGTCGCAAGGTCCAGCAGCGCCAGCTCCTGCTTCGCCAGCGCAGCGCTCGGCGCAAGACCGATACCGGCAGGGAGCAGGATGACACCCTGAATTTTGTCGATATTATCGTCTCGCTGAATCTGGACTTGCTTGGGAAGAAAGGGCAGTTACTCACCGAGGAGCTGATTATCCAGACCGTGGCCAAGGATCTGGGGCTGCCTTTTAAAAAGCTTGATCCTCTTGAGCTTGATCTAAAAACCGTTACCAAGACCATTCCCCGCACCTTTGCCTTCCGTCACCTGCTGCTGCCCTTTGCTTTTGCCAACGGGGTGCTTGAGGTTGCCATTTGCAACCCGGACAACAAAACGGTGCTGGCCGAAATCGAGCGGGCCAACCAGCTCACCGTCAAGCCCTATTTGGCCACCAAGAGCGACATCCGTAAAACCCTGGCTGAGTTCTTCGGCTTTCAGTCCTCGATCACCGCGGCGGAAAGCCATCTGGCCAGGCCCCTGGTGGATCTTGGCAATCTTGAGCAGTATGTGCGCATCTCCTCCACCGAGGAGGCGGCCTCCTCTGACCAGCATGTGACCTCGGCGGTGGATCACATGTTCAACTATGCCTTTGAGCAGCGGGCCAGCGATATCCACATCGAGCCCAAGCGGGAGCTGGCCCTGGTCCGCTTGCGGATCGACGGGGTGCTGCACACCATCTACAAGTTGCCCAAGGTGGTCCATGCCGCCGTGGTCTCCCGGATCAAATCCCTGGCCCGCCTTGATATCGCCGAAAAGCGGCGGCCCCAGGACGGCAGAATCAAGGTGGATCGCGGCGGCCAGGAGGCGGAGATCCGGGTTTCCACCGTGCCGGTGGCCTTTGGCGAAAAGGCGGTGCTGCGAATCCTGGACCCGGAGATTTTATTTCAGGATGTGGACAAGATAGGCTTTTCCGCGCGTGATCTTGCCGTGTACCAGAGCTTTATGTCTGCGCCACATGGAATCTTTCTGGTCACCGGGCCAACGGGCAGCGGCAAGTCCACCACCCTTTATTCCACCCTCAAGCAGATCGCCAC
>Ga0208373_1001648_pt1 | contig 28502 bp, 22 predicted proteins | sample RifOxyC2_FD_184036 | JGI IMG/M metagenome (GOLD analysis project Ga0208373, IMG submission 184036) | Soil microbial communities from Rifle, Colorado - Rifle Oxygen_injection C2 (SPAdes) | ecosystem: Environmental > Terrestrial > Deep subsurface > Rock core/Sediment | place: Rifle, Colorado... | reverse complement strand
TTCAATCGTGATTGCTTCGTCCGTTGCGGTTCACCCATTGTTCGCCCACGGATGAATCGCGTGGGCTCAATGGAGAATTACAAAAACCCGCTGAAGCGGGTTAACGGTAGAACCTCATTCATGAGGTTTCCCATAATGTTCCCGGAGCCCATGCGATTCATCCATGGGCGCCCCATATCGGTGAGCGCCCAAGGTAGCCAAAGCGTGTTCGCAATATCTTTTCCATGGGCGACCCATATCGGTGAGCGTCCAAGGTAGCCGTAAGATTTGTTAACCATACCCTTATGCCCCATTCGTTTCACAAGCTTTACCATCATGTCATCTGGACGACAAAACATCGCGCGCCGATTATCACGACGAAAATCGAGGCGCTGGTCAATGAAAGCGTTCAAACCAAAATCGTCAATCTGGGCGCGCGATCTATCGCGTTGAATATGGTTAGCGATCACGTTCATTTGCTGGCGGAACTACCGCCGCAACTCGCCCCTGCCGATTTCATGCATGATATCAAGGGATGCTCTTCGCATTATGTGAATAAATTTTTTTGCGAAAATAATTTTTACTGGCAAACGGGCTATGGCATTTTGACATTGTCGGCGGAACAATTGCCCGCGGTTACAAAGTATATTGCCAATCAAAAACAACATCACGCCGACAATGATTTGATTGATATTTTTGAAACGGTGTCGGAAGATTCAAATGAAACACCTCCGTCTGCCACTCCGTCCACCACGGTGTAACAATCGCCTCATTGTTCGCCCACGGATGATTCGCGTGGGCTCAATGTAGAATTACAAAAACCCGATAAATCGAGTTCAGGGCATAACCTCATTCATGAGGTTTCCAATAATGCGCCCCTAGCCCACGCGATTCATCCGTGGGCGCCCCATGTCTATGACGTTATTAACCACCCTCCAAAACCTCGGCATCCAAGAAAAGCAAGCCAAAGTATATCTTGCCTGTTTAGAGTTAGGTTCGGCCACGATTCAAGAATTGGCGCAGAAGTCGAAGGTCAAACGCACGAGCATCTATAATTTTCTCGAAGAAATAAAAGACCTCGGTCTCGTGACCGAAGTGAAAGAAGGAAAAAAGTTGTTGTTGGTGCCGGAAAATCCGGAAGCCGTGGTGAAACGCGCGGAACAACGCGTGAACGAGGTGAAAAAGTCGTTACCGGAGATTTTGAGCATTTTCAACCGGCCGGCCAAGAAGCCGAAAGTGCGCTTTTATCAGGGGCTGGACGGATTGAAGCAGGTTTACAACGATTACGCCGTGCCGAATCAGCCGATTTATGGATTTAGCGATTATGAAAAAATGTTTGAGGCTCTGCCGGAAAGTTTTTTGTGGCCGACCGCGGAAAACCGCGTGAAAAATAATTGTCGTTTTTATTGCATTGCGAAAGATGGGAAAATGGGCCGCGTGGTTCAGTCCAAAGACAAGGAACAGCTCCGCGAAACGCGTCTGGTGCCGGAAATTGATTTTGAAACGGAGATAAATATCTACAGCAACAAAGTTTCCCTGATTTCTTTTCGTAAACCATACGCCGCGGTCATTATTGAGGACGAAGCGATCGCGAAGACGTTGAAGTCGGTGTGGAACCTTGTCTGGCAGAATTTGAAATAATACCGCCATTATGTCAGCATCAAAACGTGCCAGTCATCGACAAATCAATAAATCGGCCTGTCATCGCACCGCTCCGTCAGGCAGAATTAATACCAAGAAACACGTTTGGGAAGAAGTGGTTGATTTGACCGCATTCAACAAGAAGGGCATCATTGTCAATATTTTGCTCAAGTATCTATAGCCGCAGTCTCTGACTATTCTCCCGGAACAGTTACTAATTTCCTAACTTATTAATCTGTATTATCTGTACGCAGCTTATCTGTAAATCTGTAACCTATGCGTATTGCGATTGACAGTAGAATGTACGGCTCCGAACAATTCACCGGCATCGGTACATATATCCAACGTATGACTGATGAGCTTTTCAAGTTGGATAATGAAAACGAATACATCATGTTCATGCGCGAGCCGTGGTTTTCGCGGTTCGTGCCGCCAAACGAACGCGTTAAAAAAGTGTTGGTAACGTCAAAACATTACTCGTACGCCGAGCAAGTGAAGTTGCCGTTTGAGTTTATGAAAGCTAAGTTCGACCTGATCCATTATCCGCATTTCAACGCGCCGATTCTTTTTCCAAAAAAGTCCGTCTGCACCATCCACGATCTGACGCCGTTCACTTTTCCCGGGCACAAGGCCAAGTCCGGCTGGCGAAATTGGGCGTATCGCTCTGTTTTTCGCGCCACGGTAGGGAAGGCGAGTCGCGTGATTGCCGTTTCGAACAGTACCAAGCTCGACATGGTCAAACATTTTAACGTGGCCGCGGAAAAAATCAGCGTGATTTACGAGGGTGTGGACGAACGTTTCACGATTATTAAAAATAGTGGTATAATTAGTGAAGTCAAAAAGAAATTCGGCATCACCAAACCGTATATTTTATACGTTGGTGTTTGGCGCAGTCACAAAAATATCGAAGCGCTGGTGCGCGCCTTTACAAACTTGAAGAAAACTTATAAAATCGAGCATCAACTGGTGGTCGGCGGTCGCGAGGATTTGCATTACACGAATGTGCGAAAAGAAATCAACGCGTCGCCGTTCAAAAACGACATCATCACTCTCGGTTATGTGGAGAATAATGAACTTCCAATCATTTATAGTGGTGCTGACTTATTTGTATTACCATCTTATATCGAAGGATTTGGGTTAATCGCGATTGAAGCGCAAGCTTGCGGCTGCCCGGTGGTCTCGACAAAAACTTCGTCCATGCCGGAAGTGTTGGGCGACAGCGCGCTATTCTTCGACCCACGCAATGTTGACGAAATGACCGCGCAAATTTATCGCGCTCTGATCGAGCCTGGTACGCGCGAGGATCTTATCTTCCGCGGCAAGAATAACGCCACGCGATTTCGGTGGAAAAAGTGCGCTGTTGAAACATTGCATGCTTATAAAGAAACTAATTAAAATTTGGAAGAAATTGAGGAGAAATTTATAAAAGAAATTTACTATTGTTAACTTGGCAAATCGTCTGCTTTCCCCTTTTACCACCTCGTTCTATTTGTCGTAAGTTTATGTCTTCCCACAAACCAAAATCAAAACGAAAAGCCATTCCCCGCCGGTCGTCCGCGGTTGTTCATCACGCTCTACCAAGCCGTGAGCCGCTCACTTTCGGTTTGTTGCAACATGAAATCGATGAAATCGTGAGCGCTCATCCACCGCGCGAAGCGGAAAAAAAGCTGGAAAATGACTTATTGCGAGAGCTGTCTCGAATCTTGCCGACACATGAGAGCATTGTTCAGAAACCACTGGCGCATCATCACGCGGAAATCATTGTCAAAAGCGATGTGAAGCATCATGGCCACTCGCCGTATATTTTGGATTTGACCGATTTCATCGAAAAGAAACGCAAAAAAGAGCAAGCGCGCGAAAGGATTGAAAACTTTTTCCACAAACTGCATCACCCGGCCACTCCCGCGCAAATAACCAAATTGGAAGCGCGAATCGAAGTTGACTTGCCGCGAGCCGAGGCGAAAAATTTGATTTTAGCGGTCGGAGAAGCCGTGGGAGCGGAACAAGAAAGAATTGTTTTGGCCGAACACGAAGAACATGTGGATGCTTTGTTGCCGATGGCGCATAAAAAAACGGGTGAATTGCATAAACAGTTCACCACTGCGCCGTGGTTTTATCATTTAAGCTTGCCATATCATTGGCATCGGTCGCTCATAACGTACGCGATAATTTGTTGTTTGGTGGTTTTGCCGATAAAAGCGTTTGGCAATTATTATGAGTTGCGAAAAACACAAGATCAGATCGTCAACTATGCCAATTCCGCGTACCAAGACTTGAAGGTCGCCGGTTCTGAATTGGCCGCCGATAACACCGACAACGCCGGCGCGCGTTTTGCCTCGGCCGGACAGAATTTGTCGCAGGCAACCGAAGAGATCAACAATATCGGTTCAGCCCTGCGCGCCATCCTGCGCTTGGTGCCAAATAACGGCGCCACTCTGGCCGATGCCGAATATTTGCTTTCGGCGGGAAAAGCCGCGGCCGACATCGGGCTTGATGTGAGCCAAGTCCTGAAAATTTTCAAAACGAACACCAATAGTACGTTGACCGACAAATTGGCGTTGGCGGAAACCAAGCTCGATAAGCTAACACCGCGCCTGAACGAGTTGAACAACAATTTACAAAAAATCAACTTAACGGCCATTCCGGCTGACAAGCAAACCGCGTTTGCCCAAGCGCAGCAAGGCATGGCCGTGATAAACGCCGACTTGAAAGAACTGGCCAGTTTTACCAAAACGTTAAAACAAATTCTAGGCAGCGAATATAAGCGCCGCTACCTTTTTGTTTTTCAAAACAATAATGAAATCCGGCCGACGGGCGGCTTTCTCGGCAGTTTCGCGCTCGTTGATATTGACCGCGGCGCGATCAAGAAAATTGAAATTCCCGAAGGCGGCACGTACGACATGCAAGGATCGCAACTCGCCGGCGTTGTCTCGCCGTATCAACTGCACATAATCAATCCGCGCTGGGAAATGCAGGACGCGAACTGGTTTCCGGATTTTGCCGCTTCGGCTCAAAAAATAAAGTGGTTTTACGAGCAAGCCGGCGGCCCCACGGTGGACGGGGTAATTGCCGTGAACGCGTCGCTCATCCCGGCCATATTGAAAATCACCGGTCCGATTGATTTACCGGTCGTCGGCCAAACGTTAACGTCGGCTAACTTTGTCGATGAGTTGCAAAGGTCTATTGATACGGAAAAAACGGTCGGCGACAACAAACCAAAAAAAATTCTGGGTGAAATCGCGCCGAAATTGATTGAAAAAATATTCGCCTTGCGCGGGGAAGACACTTTGAAGCTGGCGGAAACGTTGAAAACCGGCTTACGGCAAAAAGAGGTGCAGTTCTATTTCAGCGACCCGGCGTTCCAAGAAAAATTTGCCACCTACGGTTGGACCGGTCAAATTATTGACACCTCGCGCGATTATTTGGCTGTGATAAACGCCAATATCGGTGGCGGCAAAACGGACGCTTTTATCGAACAAAAAATCAACTTGGTTTCCGATATCTATGACAACGGTGAGATTGTTAATACGCTTTCCATTACCCGTAAACACACCGGCAAAACAACTGACGCGTTTGGCAAGGTTTCCAATCTGGACTTTGTTCGTGCCTACGTGCCGGAAGGCAGTCAGCTCATCAGCGCGCAGAACTTTGACGAAGTGCCGGCCGAAGCGTTTGAAAAGCCGGCGGACACGTGGAAGAACGATGCCGACCTTGTGGCGGTGCAGGGTGGTGTTTACGTTGAGCCGGATACCGGTACGTACATGAATCGTGAGTTCAACAAAACCGTTTTTGGTAACTGGATTCAAGTGGATCCGGGCGAAGAAAAAACGGTTATCTTCAAATATCGCTTACCCTTTAAACTTCTATTGACGGATAATACAAAGTTACGTTTCTTCTCCGCCGGCGAACCGCGCGCGTTTCACTCGCTACTGATTCAGCGCCAGTCCGGCGAACAAAACAGTGTTTTTACCACTGAAATAAACTTGCCGACCGGCAAAACGCCGTCATGGATTTATCCCGGCACGTTGAAAGCCGATGCGCATAAGATTGCCTTTACTCCGGCGGACAAGCAGGATGAGCTTATGGCGTTTATTATTGAATAGCTCTTTTGTTGCATTATGGCGATGGCTGCATTTCGTGCCTCCGGCTTGAGTTACTTTTGTAACCAAAAGTAACCAAAAGTTTTGGGGGCGCTTATTCGCCAACGTGCTGGAAATGCACATGGTGTTGCCCACGAGCCCGCTTCGACACGATGTCTAATCGAGGCGAGCTCACCAAGCTGCCCCCAAACCCCACGTATTTATATTGTTCGTGGTGGACGAACGGAGCCTGCACCGAGCTTGCCGAGGGGTCGAAGGATGAATGAGAGACTGTTTGCATGGGCGCGCGCTTTATAAACATGGGCGTGCTTCGACCCGCTTCGACGGAGCGATAGCGAGGCGAGCAAGCTCAGCATGACAACTTTTATTAGGGCGCGCAAAACAATAAATCATTGCTGTTATGCCCCAGTCAGATAATTTCAAATTCAAAAGACACAAACTGCCGGCGGAAAAGGCTGATCCGCTGAAGGATTTGATTGATCTTTATGCCGAGGAGGCTGACGAGGGGCTTGACGATGGCGAAAATGAAAAACCGGCGGAAAAGCCAAAGTATGATCTGTCGCTAAAGCGCTTGATCGAAGAAAATCGCGGCGCGCGCCGCAAAAAATTCTTCATTTTTTCAGCGATTATTTTATTTAGTTTCGCCGCCGCCGCTGTGGCCGGCTTTTTTTATTTTGACGCGCACAAAGTGTTCAATCAGGAAAATTTGCAACTGACCATCACCGCGCCGGAAAAAGTTAAAATAAACGAAACGTTTAATTACGTCATCAAGTATCAAAACGCCGGCGAGATTGACCTTTTCGACAGTCGTCTCACTATCCAATATCCGCCCGGCTTTATTCTCGAAAAAAGCGCGCCCGACATGAACGGTCATGAACTTTTGATTGGCGACATTTTGGCTTTGGCGGAACGGGAAGTCATTTTGACGGGCAAAATCATCGATGATCCGGCCGAAGCGCAAACTTTATCGGCCATGCTAAGCTTTGAGCCGAGCAATTTTCATTCCACTTTTTCCAAAAGCGCGAACTGCAGCAGTATTGTCGAACTGCCGGACGTTGATTTGATTTCAAGCCGACCGGCGAACGTCACCTTGGGACAAAAGTTAAATATCAAGTTGAAATTAAAAAACAAAGGCAATTTTCCGTTTGAAAACGTGAAGTTACAAATGACATATCCGGAAAAATTCGTTTATAAGTCAGCCAATCCGGCGCCGGTCGAGGACAGCAATGTTTGGCTGGTCGGCAATTTGGCCAACTCTTCGGAAAGTAAAGAAATAAATATTGAGGGCAGTTTTCCTTCGGGCATGGATATCAAGAACGCGGAGGACCGCGTGAAAAATTTCATGTTCACTATGCTTTTGCCCGGTGCGAACGATCAATTCTTCGCCGTTAAAAGTGAAGTGTTCACGATCAATATCATTGATCAGCCGATCGGATTGAGTTTATTTGTCAACGGTTCGGCGGACAACAAGAACATTGAGCTTGGCAATGCGCTGGCCTTTTCACTCGCGTGCAAAAACAATGGGACTGATGCATTTAAGGATTTGGAAATGCGATTGGTTCTGACGAGCGGAGAGGTGGATATTTTGAATTGGAACAAGATTGAGGACAAGCAATTCGGCAAGATTAGCAAGACGGAGACATCCAAACAAATCGTTTGGGACAAAAAGCAGATCACTGCCCTTGGCAGTCTGGCCAAAGGCAAATCCGCTGCGGTAGATTTGATTATTCCGATTAAGACGATTATCGATTTTACCGCTGACAATATTGCCAAGCTGGGCTTGGCCACGCTCGAAGCGCAAGCGGAAATTATTTTCCCGAGCAAGGACGGCGCCGAGCCCCTGCCGGTGCAAAGTGGTAAAATCATTCTCACGCTTGATTCCAACATCAATATCGGCGCCAAGGCGCTTTACTATTTTGACGATGGCACGCCGATCGGGGAGGGGCCGATTCCGTTCCGGGTCGGCCAACCGACCAAGCTGAAAGTTTTCTGGGATCTTTCGAACGATATTCATGAAATGGAAAACATTTCCATCAGCGCCGCTCTGCCCGACAATGTCAAATTCACCGGCGACAAATACGTCAACGTCGGCGACATTTCCTTTGATGAATCCACGCGCAAGGTAACGTGGGCGATCAATCGTCTTCCCGAAGCGATCAAAGAAGCGCACGGCAGTTTCACGATTGAAGTCACGCCTACGGCCAAGGATGCCGGACAGATTATCAAGCTCACCGGCAACACAACGTTGTCGGCGAAGGATACGGTGACGAACAACATTATTATCAAAACGAAAAATATTATTACGAGCGCGCTCGAACAGGATGGGCATGCGAAGACGGATGGGGTGGTGAAACAATAAAATCCAAAGCACAAAATTCAAAACACAAAACAAATTTCAAATTCAAAATCTAAAATTTAAAAAATTTCACCCGGCTTTCCTGTCCTCCGAAGCGAATGCGTAGGAGGAAGCCGGATACGATTGCTCGCGCGTCGTATTCACACAGCCGCCGCAATCGCGCCGCGCAACACCAACACGCCCCACGTGCGCCACACGCATGGATGCGTATCCCACTTCCGCCTTCGCAAGTGTTATGGCGGACAGAAAAGTGGGGTGAAAAAATTGAGTCAAAATTTTTATAAACGAAAAACGTCGGAATGACATCCGGCGTTTTTGGATAGAAAACCCCACAAAAACAGAAAACCCACCGAAGCGGGTTTCCCGCCGGTGGGTTGGTGATCAGCCGCGTGGCGTGACCCACCAGCCGATCGTGCCGGTGACAACGACGGGTTGAACGCGCCCGTTCGTCGTAAACTCGAGTCCATCGGGACGGGCCGGATTCAATCGCATCTTGACGCCCGACCGGACGTCCTCGACGAAGAGCTCGCCCGACGGGTTCGTGTAAACCCGCAGGTAGCCACTCTCGTAATGGATCGGGAAACCCTCGCTGTTAAATCTGTCCTTCTTCTTTGCCTGTGCCATGTGGCACCTCCTTGGGGTTGTTGATTGTTTCTTCTTTAACAACGTCCATACCGCCGTTGCTTCGTCCGCTCATTCCACTCCGGCCACCTGCCATCGGCAAGGCGACCATAGACGGAACGGTACCAGCCGGTGAGTTTGGGTCACACGCAATACATGGTATTAACCAAAGGCAAGAAATGAGATACAATTAGGGTTGTTAACGAACCTTCCTCCGCCCCTGCAGCTTCTTACACTTCGCCACTTGCTTCGGCGATGCGTGCTTGCGGCCGCAGTGGATGCAGACGATTTCGCGTCCGCTTTTTTTGCACATCACGTGCCTCCTTACCGATGCGCCGGATATGGATACGGCTTGCCACAGAACATCTGCGGTTCCTTCCACGCCGGCAAACCGGCCTTGGGCGGCGTCAGCGCCAAGCGCAACGCTGACTTCAGCGCAGCACCGTTGTTACTCCAACCGGCCGCGACATCTGCCGGAATATCCCGTGGCAGATTGCGCAACACAGCCATCTGAAACTCGACAAACCAACCGGGCACTACTTCCTTCGAGGTGGTTCCTCCAAAAAAATGTTAATCGCTGTCAAGCGCAGACCAAATGGTTTCGCCCCAGCGATATAAAGCCAAACAGTTGGCTTCATCTCCCTAAGACGAAAAGTGGTTATTCGCGTCATTCGCATTCTCTGCGACTATTCGTGTTCTTTACCTCCAACCACCCTCGGTCCAACACCAAAGGCGGCTTGCAGATAAACAAAGTATTGTGTACCTGTGTTTTACCCTATCATCTGTGAACTCATGGCAAGCCATGGCTCACTGTCCATTTAGCTAGACAAGCATCGTAGCTAAATAACCAAGTAGTATAGCAAATTTTTAATGTTTTGTCAATAGCGGCTGACTAATTTTAGCCAAGATTGATTCATTAGCTTCAAAATTAGCAAAGTTATTTTGACAACTGTTCCCAACAATCCACCAGGTATCAGCAGTGTGCACAGTGTTGACATTTAGCTAAGAACTTGCTAATATCCAAAGGTAAGTGTTCGGCTTCAGATGGGAATCTGCGGATTGGACTAACGCAACAAACCATTCACCACCGACAGGAGCAACCAAATGCCAAAATCCGATGACACTCTAAATTTAACCAATGCGGAATTTGCGGATCGTCTATTCAAGAAACTTTTTCGAACCAGGCTGACAGAGGAGCAATATGGCCGACGACATCCGGAATTTCTCAAAACAAAACGGCGCATGGATTGCGCCTTTGCCAAAGCGAATCGGTCAACAGCGCCGGACAAATGCGCTGTTCTGGCGCGAACAATAGCAAAGATTATCAAAGAAGAAGAACCAACCAAAACAAAAGCAGGAGGCTCGCCATGACAAAACTGCCGAAAAGGTCAACCAAATAATTGCTCAAACCCTTTACCATCGACACGGCCAAGCTCGAGCCGGAAGCGCGCCGCTTTTTCTCGCGCGTTGGGCACGGTACTCCATCGGAAAGAAAGAAGCATCTCACCGAAGCCGACTATCGCCGGCTGAATGAAGCCATTGACGAGGCGGATCAAGCATTCCTCGACCGCGCCGGCTAACATCACCCAAACAAAAACGCCCGGCCTATTCGCCACGGCGTTTTTTATTTATTCGTCCAAACCTTATCATTTACATCTCTTACTTGCGACTCTGGACTTTTGACTTTCAACTCTAGACTCTGGACTTACGCTTCGCGAACGTCGCCTTACAACTCCGCGACCAGCATATCAAACATCACCTCAAAGCCCACATTCCTCATCTTAATCCCCACCTCGCAATCCAAAAGCTTGCGATAAATTTTCTTCACTTGCGGCAACGTAAAATTGTTCGCGTACTGCAAACTTTTCTTCACGACATAAGGATGCAAACCCAGCTCGGCTGCCAACGCCGCCTCGTCCAACGCGCCGGCTTGCTTCGCCTCCAGAATCTGCCAAAAGATACGAAACTGGCGGATCAGCATCGTTAACAAATACATATCTTCCGCCCCGCTATCGATTTGATCTTGAAAAAGCTTCAACGTCCGCTTTTTGTCCCGCGCGCTGATCGTGTCCGTCAGATCAAAAATAACGTCATTGTATTTGCCGCGTACCATCAGCTTCACATCGTCCGTGGTGATCGGCTGATCCAGGCGAAAATGCGCCAACTTATTCAATTCGCGATCAATCTGCCACAAGTCATTGCCCACCGCCGCCGCGAGCGCGTCCGCCGCGCCGGGCGCGACAAACGCGTCAAGCTTTTTCGCTCTGGCCTCAATCCATTTTTTCAATTCATACGGCCGCGGTGCTTCGAAGCGCTTGATTTCCGCCTCGTCCTTCACCGCCAGCGCTTTCAACGCCTTGAAGATGACACCACGCTCGTCCGGTTTATCAGCTTGGCAAAACAACAAAAAGAAACCGCTATTATTTTTTTCAATGGCCGCGACAATCATCTTTTTTGTTTCATCCTCCAACTTGGCGCTCGCGCTGAGAAAATTTTTCAGCACGATCAGCTTGTTCATGCCAAAGAGCGAATTTACTTGCAACGCGTTTTTCAAATCAACGGCGATTTTTTCCTTCGCGCCCGCTTCGCGCAAATCAAATACAAAAAAATTCAGCCGACCATGCTTTTTCTCAAACTGGCGTGTCCAGACCATCACTTTTTCGTGGATTTCAAAATCGTTTTCACCGTACCACAGGTAGATTTGTTTTGCTTTTATTTCCACCATAACAGAATTATCTTAGCATAAACATAGAAAACGGGGAAACGGTAGCGCGTCGCCACGAACATTGTTGTCACGATTTACGAGTTAATCGCAGGTATCCCGCTAAAGCGGGGAGAACTCTTGGGGAACGAACGAGCACGCGGCGGACGCCGCGTGCTCGTTCGTTGAAAAATGTTTACCCCGCTTTAGCGGGATACGTGCCTACCCGCACGAAGTCTGCCATAATGAGCGAACACCATTGACATTTTCTAAACAGCCTGATAAAGTGCCATTTCAATCAATTTTCGGTTTTTCCGATCCTTAACAATCAAAAAGGAGAAAAACATGACTGAACATTCTTTCCCGAAATTGAACACGTACCAGACCAACTTGATGGACGAAGTCATCAAACTGCTCTTCAACACAAAGCTGACTTTTCGCGAATATTACGAACAAACGCCGCGTTTTCGGAATCTGTACGCGAAAATGGAAGAAGCGAGGAAGCAAGCCATGGAGCTAGCCAAAACCGATGAACCGGCCGCAGTGAAACAGTTGGCGCAAGCCTACAGGCGGCTGGCCACGGAGGTCGAGGGGGAAAATGTCGATTGGCAATGGAAAAAATAATAATCACATTCTTTAACAAGGAGGCAAAAAATGGCGAATGGCAAATCAACACATGATGTCTCACCCGAATCCGTAGCCGCAGTCAACCAACTGGTACCGATGGATGTTTCCGGCCAAATGTGCCTCGATGACGGCAAGCCTAAAACGCTTTCCGTCATGATCCTCGACCGTTCCGGATCAATGGCAAAGTATGGCGACACGCCGCAGAAATGCGTCAATGACCATCTGACCGCCATCAAAAATCAGCCCGACGGGCGCGAGCAATTCGTCACGGTGATTACTTTTGCCGACAACGCCAAGATCGAAATTCCGGTCTCTCCCGCCGCCACCGTGCAACCACTGGAAGCATATCTTGCTGACGGCGGAACATTGCAGTGGCGAACCGTGCACGAGACGTTGAAGTTGTTCTGCACGCTTCACCGGATGAACGATCCGAAGAATCTCAAAGTCTTTGTCGGCGTAATCAGCGACGGAGACGACAATCTGTCGAATAAACCGACCTACCCGGAAGAGCCTTATCCGAAAAAAACGCAAAAGTGGGCAAAGATAGCGCTCGATCTTGGATTCGAACTTTTCGCTTACGGCATCGGCATTGACGGCAAAAAGCTGGCGGAAGACATGGGCTTTCCCTCTGACGATCAACACGCATTCACACTCGAAGCGTCCGTTGCCAGCGTTCGCGAGGCGACCACACACTTCACCAAAAGCACCACGCGCGTGCACAGCGGCTTCTGGAAAAAGCCATAAGCGCCTCGCATGAGCCAACCAGTTGTGGTCGCACTGGCAATAATGCGGCGGAAGACGCAGGTGCACTTGTCGCAATAGCGACTCCGAGACGTCTGTCATCCGCCATTTTTCTCAACTCAAGAACCCCGCAACGCGGGGCTCTTTTTTACTCATTGATTTGACAACCTAATTTCTACTCCCTACTCCCTACAACCTACCACCTATCCCACCATGTCCATCTCCCCCCAATTCTCCCCCGCCTCCGTATCCACCTTGATCGGCACGCACAACTTATGAATTTTTTCCATTTTTTCGTCCACCACTTTCGCCACTGCCGCCACCTCGTCTTTCGGAACCTCGATAACTAATTCGTCATGAACTTGCAACAAGACTTTAGACTTTGGACTTTGGACTTTTAACCCCCCCACCACCTCAATCATCGCAATCTTCATCAAATCCGCCGCCGTGCCCTGAATCGGCATATTGATGGCCATGCGCTCGGCGCCGGCGCGTACTTGTTGAACGCCTGAATTGATCTCCGGCAAATAGCGCCGCCGGCCGAACAATGTTTGCACAAATCCGTCGCGCCGCGCGTCGTCTTTCATCTGGTCAATATATTTTTTTACGTCTTTGAAATTTTCAAAATACTTTTCAATAAACTCGCGCGCTTGTTCGCGCGAAATCTTCTTGCGCGCCGCGAGACCCCACGCGCCCATGCCGTAAAGAACGCCGAAGTTCACCTCCTTGGCCGCGCTGCGCATTTCTTTGGTGACTTTTTCTAACGGCACGCCGTAAATTTTCGCAGCCGTAACCTTGTGAATATCTTCTCCGCGCTCAAACACGGCCATCATATTCTTGTCCTTGGCCAAACAAGCGATCACGCGCAATTCAACTTGCGAATAGTCGGCGGAAATCAATTGATTGCCCGGCTCAGCGATAAACGCCTTGCGAATTTCTTGACCCAGCTCGGTACGAATAGGAATATTTTGCAAATTCGGGTTTGAAGACGACAAACGGCCGGTGGCCGTAATGGTTTGATTGAACTCCGTATGCACCCGTCCATCCGCTTCCACTATCGCCGGCAAAGCTTCTATATATGTTGACAACAGCTTTGTTAGCTCACGGTATTCTTCAAGTAATTCAATAATCGGATGCAAACCGCGCAACTTTTCCAATTCGTCCGCGGCCGTGGACAGACCGGTTTTTGTTTTACCAATACCCTCAACGCTCAACTTCAACTTTTCAAACAAAACCTCCTTCAGCTGTTTTGGCGACGCGATGTTGAAATCCACTTTCGCCATTTCATGAATCGATTTTTCGAGCGCCTTTATCCGATCCCCAACCTTCTTTCCCATTTTATTCAGAAAATCAACGTCAATCTTGATCCCGTTCAACTCCATTTCAACCAAAACTTCCACCAGCGGCATTTCAATGTTAACGAACAAATCCCACAGCTTATCTTCCTGCAACTTCTTTTCCAAAATCTCAACCAACCGCCAAGTGTAGTCCGCGTCTTCGCATGAATAATCGGAAACTTTTTTATTATCAACCAAGCCGAGCGTGATTTGACCTTGTCCTTTCTTGCCAATTAAATCCGTAATCTTCGTCATCTGATAACCAAGCTCGCGGAAGACCAAGTCATCCAGCTTGTGCGCTCGCGTGCCGGGGTTGAGCAAATAAGACGCGATCATGGTATCGAAATATAAATTTTTCACTTCAATCCCGGCCAACCGCAAAATCTTTACATCGAATTTTAAATTATGGCCGATCTTTTTTATTTTGTCATCCTCAAGGATTGGTTTTAGCTTCTCCAAAAACTTCGCCTGCGCCTCGACATAAACCGCCTTGCCCTTTTCCCAGCAAAAACTTATGCCGAGCAACTTGGCGCGAAACACGTTGAGGTTATCCGTCTCCGTATCGAAAACAAATTCTTTTTGCTTTTTTAATTCATCCAAAATTCTCTCAAATTCTTTCTCGTCTTTCACGTGAATATATTCGTGTCCGTTGTCCGTGTGTTTTTTCTCAATCTCCGCGTCCACTCGCGCCCTTTTCTCTTCTGCGCCTTCGGACTTTTGACTTTTAACTCCGGACTCTGGACTTGCGCCTGCGTTCTCGAAGTACGGCAAACGATTAAGCAAACTTTTAAATTCAAGCGTCTGAAACACCTCGAACACCTTGGTTTTATCGTACGGCTTGAGCGAGCATTCGTCCAAATCAAACTCGAGCGGCACATCACGCACGATCGTGGACAACATTTTGCCCTGCAGCGCCTTGTCTTTATTATCTTTTAATAAATTATAAATACGCTCCGTCACTTTTATATTTTTGTATTCTCTTGGCTCAATCTTCTTGTACAAATTCTCAATCGAACCAAACTCTTTCATGAGGCCAAGCGCCGTCTTCTCACCAATGCCAGGCACGCCCGGAATATTGTCGGACGGATCACCGCGCAGACCTTTGTAATCAATCATTTGCGCCGGCACCAAACCCTCAAACTTTTCTTGCACCGCCTTTTCGTTATAAACGACTGTATCGCTCATGCCCTTGCGCAAAGTGAAGACTTCTGTGTTCGCGTCAACGAGCTGGAGCGTGTCCATATCGCCGGTCACTATAATTGACAGCACGTCATCTCGGTTCACCTGCCGTTTGTCGCAAAGCGTACCGATTACGTCGTCCGCTTCGAATCCGGCTTTTTCAAAAATTTTCACGTTCATCGCCTCCAGCACTTCCTTTACCATCGGAATTTGCGCATACAACTCATCCGGTTGTTTCTCGCGTTGCGCCTTGTACTCCTTGAACTCTTCATGCCGGAACGTTTTTTCTTTGCGGTCGAAACACACGGCCACGAATTCCGGATTGAACTCTTTCATCGCCTTAAAAAAAGTGGATATAAAACCGTAGGCCGCGTTCGTTTGCTGGCCGTCCTTCGTCAGCATCGGCGGGATGGCGTGCCACGCGCGGTGGAGGATGGCGTTGCCGTCGACGATTATGAACTTTTTCAGTTTAGACATAGGGGATGGTTACAGATGTACAGATTAGCGGCGTACAGATAATACAGATAATCACAATTAATTAATCTGTATTATCGGTACCTTTAATCTGTACATCTGTAACATTCTCCTGTGTGGTTCTCTCGCCTGTAACATTCTCCTGTGTGGTTCTCTCGCCTGTAACATTCTCCTGTGTGGTTCTCTCGCCTGTAACATTCTCCTGTGCAGCCCTCTCCTCTGTAACATTCTGGTTATCTGTACCTTGAATATCTTCATTTGGAACATTCGCCAACCGTCGCGGGACAACGCCCTTAGCGGAAAATAAAATCAACAAACCAATCTTAACGTCATGCTCCTTTAAATATTCGTTAAGTTGATCAAAGTCTTGCTTTGTCAAACGATCACCGACCTTCAGTTCAACAATTATCTTATCATAAAACTTCAAATCGCACCGATTATAGCCGATTGATTTATTTTTGTAATATAACGGCGTGAGTATTTGTTGTTTACACGGGATCCCCTGTCGATGCGCCTCATCCATGATCGCCTTTTCGTAATGAGATTCTCTATAACCCCAACCCATGGTGTTGTAGACTTCGTAATGTATGCCGATTATTTTATCGGTCTCTTCCTTGTATAAATACTCCATAAAAAATTTTAGGGATAGGAGATGGTTACAGATGTACAGATTAGCGACGTACAGATAACCACAAAAAAATGGCGGATGGTTACAGATGTACAGATTAGCGGCGTACAGATAATCGCAATAATTAATCTGTACATCTGTAACCTTCTCTTATTGCATTATAGAAGAAGCGGCCACTATTGACAAGCTGATTTTTGTATGTAATAATGGCTTGTTCGTTCTTTAGACACAACAAACAGGAGGATTTGCCATGCTTTATTATTCCGTCAAAGACCTGCGGGAACACCAGCAATTGCTGACGAAAGTCGCTTTAGGACAAACGATTGACTGGCGCAAGATGACCACTCTTGAAGTTCGGCTGGTAAGACAATCCCTTGAAACGATCTTGCATCCCAGTGAAAAAGAGGGGGTTGTTCAGCCACTCAACGCTCTACGCAGAACTCTGCAAGGAATTTTCCTGACAAAAGACATCAACACCGACCTGCAACGTTGCAACGCGGTTATCGCGACACTCGAGCTGCTGTCGGATATCGACCCACTGCAAAGTATTCCATGGAAAACCCGACGGTTCGTTGACGATTGCCTCCATGTTGCCGCGCTTCGCGCGCTTGTCAATGGGCCAACAACGTATCAATCATTGGCGGAGGAACAGCTCCTCCTATCAGCAAATGGCGACATCGTTTCCTATACGACAACGAGAAAAATCCTGACAAAGATGGCCAAGCACAAATTGGCTCAACGCACCGTTCGCGGCCGATTCTCCGTCTACCACATCACCGACTTCGGCAAAAAGGTACTGCAACTGATAGGGGACTGTCGCCAAATGAACAAATTTATTCAAATTTAGCAAAATCGATTTTTTGCCATTTTTGCTAAATTTAACAGGAAACAACGATTTCACTTGCCATTCGGCGACAGCGCCGATAGACGCTGGGCGGCTATAAAACTCCTCCCCGAACCCACACGGTTCGGGGATTTTTTATATACGAATTTACCCGCTTCGACCCGATGTCGAATCGAGGCGAGCGAATGGTGCGAATGTACGAATTATCAATACAATAATATTTCATGCATTCGTCCCAACAAAAAATACCCACTGTAAAATGAGTATCTTTTGGAGGCCTGAGCGGGATTTGAACCCACGATGACGGTTTTGCAAACCGTTGCCTTACCACTTGGCGATCAGGCCACATACCACTTGCCGAGAATTTTACGCAAGTAAATGGTATCAAATTTTTCCGCGACTGTAAAGAAAAACAAAAAAGCGCCATTATCCGGCCGCTTTTTTGTTATCTGTAATTTATGATTGCGTGGTTTCGCGTAAGGTTGTGCGCAGTTTTGCGGAAACATTTCCAAAACCATAACCGTTGCATCTGCGCAAGACGTTTAATATTCCACCACCTCCACCTTCACCAACCGTTTACCGAACGTGATCGCGTCATTGCGAGAAATTTTCCAAAAGTCGATGCGGTACGTGTAGCGCTGGTTCATACGGTCTTCCACGGTGAAAATTTTGTCGCCGTAAAGATCCGGCATTCTCACTTTAGCGCCCAACGGTAAAAAGTTGGCAGCAATGATGTCCTCACGACCATGATTGCAAACATTGTAGCCGCTAGCCGTGATACACGGCGTGTCATCCGTCTGCGCCACTTCGCTCGAATAAGCCGTCGCCACGACGGAATAAGTTTTGAGCGAATTTTTAACTTTAAGTTCCGCTTGTTTATTTTCATAAGCAATGAATTTGGCAGTTAACAAATCGTTCACCGGCTCGGCGCTGGCGAGAACCGGCTCGGCTCCGCCGCTCAAGAAATTGAACCAAAAGCCGGCCTGCGCTGTCTGCGGCAAAACCATGTTCATCGCAAAGGCGACAAGCACAATAACCAATCCGGTTTTGATTTTGTTCGGAATGGATTCAAGGCGCACAATTAGATTCAAGTTCATAAGGTTTATATTGTAGGCTATGATAAGGATAGGTGTTTTCTATCTAAATTAGACAAAAAATAGCCTATTCTCATTTAGCTATCCGCGTTTTAAAGCAACCAGCCATCATAGCACACTTCCGAATCTTTGTCAAGTCGGCCAAAAGACCATTAACACGCAAACATAGGCGGATGTTAGCACAACGTTTCCCGAATTTCAAGCGACTTGTCCACGCCTTGACTTAGTCAAATTTAAGAGCTATCATTGGCAATGTAACTGTTTCAACATATCGCCTTTATCCCCGTTATCTCCCTTAAAAATCTAACGGTTAAAAATTATTTTACTTAATGTTTGTGTGATGTCGCGTTGTTTCGCGTTTAGTTTCGCGTGGTTTTGCGGAAACGCTGACAACACAAATAACATTGTTAACGCACAAACTTATCCAACACATTTTTACACTGTAACTACATTACCACTATGCTCGTACTCAAATTCGCCAAAATCGGTAAAAAGAACATGCCCTATTTCCGGCTCATCGCCGTGGATAGCCACAAGGATCCTTGGGGCACTTATTTGGAAAATCTGGGCAACTACAATCCCCGATCCAAAGAGTCCACGCTGAACGCGGAAAAGATTAAGTTCTGGATCAGCAAAGGCGCCAAGCCGTCCGCTTCGGTTCACAATTTATTGGTGACCAAGGGAATTATCACCGCCAAAAAAGTCAGCGTCACCAACATCAGCAAACGCCACAAAGTTCGCTTGGATGAAAAAGCCAAGAAAGCCGCTTAAGATTACAGATGTACAGATAAACATACAGATTGTACAGATCAACTACACTTGGATGAGCGTAATACTGCTAAACTATTTCAATAATCTGTATTATCTGTACCTTTAATCTGTACATCTGTAACACCACCTTGACAAAGTAGTTAAAGTTTGCTATAATACTGTCAGATTAAGTCGTGGCCTATAAGCGCTAACCTTATTGCCTTGGCTGATCTCACGTTTATAAATTAAGAAGTAACTGCAAGAAATCTATGGCAGAGGAATTCGACAAGGAGTTTTTGGAGTTCGTGGTCAAAGCGATCGTTTCGAACCCAAAAGCCGTTAAGGTTACCAGAATCATTGACGAACGAGGTGTGCTTTTGACTCTTGACACCGACCCAGCTGATATGGGTTATGTCATCGGCAAACAGGGCCAAACCGCGAAATCTCTCCGCATTTTGCTGAAGATCGTCGGTGCGAAAAACAACGCCCGTGTTAACTTGAAAATCAACGAACCGGAAGGTTCAACTCATGTCCGTGCTCCGAGACCGGAACGCACGGAAGCGGTTGACACCGATGTGGTTGATGATTTGAAGATTTAATAATCTTTCCAATCAATATAAAGAAAAGCCGTCCCGGTTAGCGGGGCGGTTTTTCTTGTTATAAAAAAGTCCAGCGTCGTGGCGCTGAACTTATAGTTGATGAATGATACCGAGAAAGGTGTCGGCGAAGTTGCTAATGGCGGAAACGGTCCCCATGCGTACTTTGTTCTCATTTTTTCGATCAGAGGCCAAACGCAAACGACTGGCGTTATGCCAGTGTTTCAGCGACGCGAACCGAGATGCCAACAGGGCATTTTCCGCCAACAATTTCAGAAAAATTCCACGCAGACACGCGTACTCGCCAAAGTGCTGAGCAAAATATAAAGCCCCTTCAGTCCGGTCAGCCGTCAAAAACAGATCCGCGATAAATGCCCAGCTCGCTTCGTCTTCCAGCTGAAAATCATGGACAAACTTTTGAACCACGTTTATTTCCTCGGTTGTCAACATCACGCCCTCCGTTCGAATGTCCGCTGTTAATTTACCACGCCGCGCCGTCTCTTGTCAATCCGATTCTTTACGCATATAGTAGATACGCGATTAATCGCGTATCTACTATATGCGTTTCGACATCATAACAATCTTCCCAGACATTCTCGACTCTTACGTCAACAAGGGCATGCTTCGCATTGCCCAAGAAAAAAAACTGATTGAAATCAAGGCGCACGACTTGCGCCAATTTGCCGTTAACGATTATGGACAGGTGGATGATCGGCCGTATGGGGGTGGGCCGGGACAGGTGTTGATGGTGGAGCCGGTTTATAAGGCATTGCGGGAGTTAAGGGCAAAGGGCAAAGGGCAAAGGGCAAAAACAAGAGCCAAGATCAAAAATCAAAAAATAAAAACCATCTTATTGTCCGCAAGGGGGAAGAAATGGGATCAACAGATGGCGCAAAAATTTTCCACGCTGGATCAAATCATTTTCGTGTGTCCGCGGTATGAGGGGCATGACGAGCGGATTCGCAAGTTCGTGGATGAAGAAATATCAATTGGCGATTATGTTTTGACGGGCGGCGAACTGGGCGCGGCGGTAATTATGGATTCAGTGACACGGTTGATTCCGGGCGTGCTGGGCAAGATTGAGTCGCTAAAAACCGAATCTCATTCCACGCCGGGATTTCGCGAGTATCCGCAATATACCCGGCCGGAAACCTTTTTGTATGGAACAGGCATAGAAGCAACGAAGCAACGAAGCAACGAAGCAACAAAACAAAAAAAAGGACGGATGAGCCGGCGAGAAGCACTAAAAAAACTTACCGTGCCGAAAGTACTACTTACCGGGCATCATAAAAATATCGAGGCGTGGCGCGCGGAGCATAGTCGGAACGCGGATTAAACCGTCCAACAATCAAACATAAAAAATGTAGGGGTTCAGTCCCTCGACGTAGCTCGGGATGACATTGAACCCCTACTTTTATATATTATCTTATTCTTCTTCCGTATTTTCAACTTTCTTGTCCAACTCTTCAATGCACGCGATTAACTCTTCCAAATAATCATGGACACCTTTGAAATGCGCCAGCCTTTCATTGAGCGCCCATATTGTTTTCGCCAATTCACGCCCCACGCTTTTTTCCTGATGTAACGGCGAAAGCCCCTTATATTCATACTGCAAACCGCCCACTTCTCGAGTAAGCGGATGAATGTGACCCCCGTAAACACGTCCCAACAATCCTTTTAGAATTCCCTTTATCGCCACCATATCTCCCCGCTCAAAAATTTGCCGCGTTTCCTTTTTCCACTTTTCAACGGCGACCGAAAACTCCTTGCCGTTTGCCATCCCGCCTTGCATCGCCTCCACTTCTCGCTCCACAAAGTCAGATTTATCATAATATTCAAGTACGCGCGTCAAAACCGGCAATAAATTTGTATTCACAAAATCAATATCGGCTTGCAGCCTTTTTTGCATCTTTAACCGAGTTGGAGGAAACGCCTCATTCTCACAAATACGATCTTTTTGATCCTGCAACGGTTCGCTGGCTCTTTCTTTCAACCAAGCGGTGACGCCGGGCAAATTTTCATTCTTTTCTGGCAGCTTACCGAATAACAAAAACTGTTCCCTTTCCTCGGTCGGATAACCCGCTACTTTTTCTTTTTTAACCCTTGGCCCCTCAAATGACGACATAAATTTTTTCTTTAATTTAATACTGCAATTATACCCCCCCCAGAAAAAGGCAACTTTGTTTTCCACATTCCTTCCATTAAGTCCGCATTTCGGCAACATGATTTCATCTATAATTCCACTTTTATTTTTCCACAAGGCAATTTTTATCAAAAAGACACCGCCATCGCCATCGCATATTTTTATGTAATTTTAACAACAACTCACGAATTACCACGCCCATCCACTTTTCCTTGACAGATTTCTTTTAATCGTCTATACTTCTCATCACGTGAACGTTTACAACTGAATCCATCGCAATAGCGAAGACCCAAATATCTAACTTGGAAGGTGGTACGTAGTGCATGGAAGCTGGTTTGGAGGCTGGAGAGTGTCCGCCAGAGGACGGACTCGTCCTTTGGCGAGGAAATTGGAAATTAAAATCCAACATCCATATTCCAACATCCGAACCAGCATCCACATACCACGCACCTGCATCCAAGCTGTTAACAATAAGTAAGTGATAGGAAACTCTCTATTTCAGAATTATAGGCATGGTCCGGGATCGGCTGGGTAAAACCACCGATGCCTTTAAACCGGATAATATTGAGAATTTTTCAAACATGAGTCCTTCGGGATTTCTGCAAGAAGAATCTCATTTTTGAGAGTTTGATCCTGGCTCAGGGTGAACGCTGGCGGCGTGTCTAAGGCATGCAAGTCGAACGATTTTCCTGTGATTACATCAAGGGAAAGTAGTGGCAAACGGGTGAGTAACACATTGGTAACCTACCTCGAAGTCGGGAATAACACTGCGAAAGCGGTGCTAATACCCGATGTGCTCCGCGGATGATTTTCGCGGAGTAAAGTTCCGACGCTTTGAGAGGGGCCTATGTTTCATCAGCTAGTTGGTAGGGTAATGGCCTACCAAGGCTACGACGAATAGCGGGTGTGAGAGCACGACCCGCCTCACTGGGACTGAGACACTGCCCAGACTCCTACGGGAGGCTGCAGTCGAGAATTTTCCTCAATGCACGAAAGTGTGAAGGAGCGACGCCGCGTGACTGATGAAGCCCTTCGGGGTGTAAAGGTCTTTTTTTAGGGAAAAACAAATGATGGTACCTATAGAATAAGGGGCTGCTAACTTCGTGCCAGCAGCAGCGGTAATACGAAGGCCCCAAGCGTTACCCGGAATTATTGGGCGTAAAGCGTGTGGAGGTGGTCTGTATAAGTCCATGGTTAAATTCTCCGGCTCAACCGGGGAACCGCCGTGGATACTGGCAGACTTGAGGGTGGGAGAGGTAAGCGGAATTGCCGGTGTAGGAGTCAAATCCGTTAATATCGGCAGGAACACCAAATGCAAAGGCAGCTTACTAGAACATTCCTGACACTCATACACGACAGCGTGGGGAGCAAAGCGGATTAGATACCCGCGTAGTCCACGCCGTAAACGATGCATACTAGGCTTTGGAAGTATCGACCCTTTCAGAGCCGTTTTCAAAAGATAACTCGTTAAGTATGCCGCCTGGGGAGTACGGCCGCAAGGCTAAAACTCAAAGGAATTGACGGGGACTCGCACAAGCGGTGGAGCATGTGGTTCAATTCGACAACAAACGAAAAACCTTACCAAGGCTTGAAATCCAGCTGCAATCTCTGGGAAACCGGAGCGCCTACGAGGGTGCTGGACAGGTGCTGCATGGTTGTCGTCAGCTCGTGTCGTGAGATGTACGGTTAAGTCCGGTAACGAGCGCAACCCTTATCCTAATTTAAATTTTATTGGGAAACTGCCTCGGATAACGAGGAGGAAGGTGGGGATGACGTCAAATCAGCATGGCTCTTACGTCTTGGGCCACACACATGCTACAATGGCCGGTACAGAGGGTCGCGAAGCCGCGAGGTGAAGCTAATCCCATCAAAACCGGTCTCAGTTCAGACTGGGGTCTGCAACTCGACCCCACGAAGCTGGAATCGCTAGTAACCGTGGATCAGAACGCCACGGTGAATACGTTCTCGAGTCTTGTACACACCGCCCGTCAAGTCAAGAGAGTCGGTAATACCCGAATGTCGTTGTAGGACGACAGAAGGTAGGATCGATGATAAGGGCTAAGTCGTAACAAGGCACTCCTAGCGGAAGCTGGGAGTGGAAACAACTCCTTTCTAAGGAGAATGCGGATAACTTTTACTTGAAAAGTATCCAAGGTCGGTCTGTTCCAACAACTTGTTGAAACAGAACACAAGTTTCCTATCACCTAGATATTGTTAACCAAAAAAGCGCCCTTCGGGACGCTTTTTTGATTAACAATAAAACGCAAAATTCTCCGCCAAAGGACAAGTGCGTCCTCCGGCGCAAAAACGGATCATTCGCAATTTAGGGTTTTGTTCGTACTCTCTTTTCCTTTAAGGTGATTGGGCGGTTCGTTCTCTAATGAGTTTTTTCCGTAACCCTAGCCAAAATACTATCAGCCACCACTTGCATTGTTGGAAACGCTACCATCTTCAGAACCATGTTTTGCGTATGCCCCGCAAAAACTCAAAACCCAAAGCAAATTGAAAATTGGAAATTCCAAATCAAAAATCAAAATTATCGAAAATACTTTGAAATCCGAAACGTGGCCGACGAGGATCCTCGACACAGTCGGGATTATTTTGAATTTTCAATTTAAAAACGGGAGGTTCAGGCCCTCCCGTTTATTTTACTTGACGCCAAACAGTTTCAGCGCCTTCGGCGTCAGTTTGTACCGATAGTGACTTTCGCCATGCTTGAACTTATGTCCGGGTTCGACCGGGATAAGTTCCTTTTGGAACAGATCAGGCCGGCGACTCAAACCCCAGCTCATGGCCCCCTGTTTGAACGTCTCATCGTTCGCAGTGACCAGCGCGTGCACATCCCCCACCGGCAGCACTTCGGTCGGCAAAGGATCAGGCGCCTGCGCCCAGTTTTTCGCAATCCGTTCGGAGAAGCAGAGCTTCCCACCCTTCTTCGCATGGCGCCGACGTATTCGCTTCTTTCCCACTGGCCGCGAAACCGACTTGGGCTTTTCTTGTGTCGTTGGCTCTACTTCTTCCAACGACTTTTCCAAAAGTTTCCTCGCCGCGGCCTGCCCTTTCTCCGTCAACCGATAGACAAACCTGATTCCTCTTGCAACCTTGGCTACGGTTGCCCGTTCACCTGCCTCGACCTCTCTCTTTTCGAACATTCCATCCACGCGCCGTGCTTCATCATACAGCGCACAGGCCACCAGCATCCGCACAACCGTTCCATCGAACCGGAGGAGCAAGTTATGGATTTCTATCATTGTCAGCCATCCCACCTTTTCCGTCTTCATGACGGAATAGATAGCCAGCTGCATCACCGACAACCCGGTTTTGCTTCGCCATCTTCCCGACTTTAATTTTACCTCCGCGGTCTTGACCGCAGGAACAGATGCAACCGACCCCTCCGTTTCTTCAATCACCGGCACAACCAGTTTTACTCTCGGGGTAAGACGCGTTGCCAAGTCTTTGATCACCAGATCATACGCCGCGATGACCGGCGTGTTGTCCGGCTGATTCATGATTTCCGCCAGCCGCTTGCGCTCCGCCACCAGTCTATTGTACTCGCTGGTGTCAAGGATTTCTCCTTTCTGCATCGACTCGGACAACCGTTGAGCCTCATCCACCACGCGTGCGTTAACATTGTAGTGGGCAACCCGCGCTTTTTCTTTTTCATCCGCGCTATCATCCGCCAATCCGGCACGTACCTCTGCGAGGAGGCCGTACACCGTAGAGGCGGAAATCAACTCAACCGGCTTGGGCGCGGGAGCAGTTTTCGGTTTGACGGTTGCCTTGGGACGCGGGGCAGGAACTGTTGTTTCACTCGCAACGTCTCCCCCCTTCGCGAAATGAAACATCGGAAATTCCTTTTCCACCGCCATCCATTGTGCCGCTGCCGGACTCTTACTCCCACTGACGTTTTCCGCTACACCCCAACGAACCAGAGAGCAAGCCCATTTGTGGACTTCCGGCTCCGAAACCTTTAGAACCTCGCGGACAAACTTTTCCAACCTTACTCCCGGATGCCACAAAGTGAAACACTTCTGCATCGTTTCGAAATCAGTGGCCGTTAACCGCTTGGTATCCCGCCGTGCGATCTTATGAACGGATATTCTGTCACGCGGTACCAAAATCTGCAATACACCCACCACTTCCGTGTCTATGCGGGCTCCTTCTGGATGAACGATTCCGGCGCGGATCATCCTCTGAACGAATTCGCGCAGAAAGCCGGTCTGGTCCATTTCGCCGATAGACGCCAGCCGGTCAAGTAGAGCATGCTCCACGCCGTTTGAAATACCAACGCGGGACTGTGGAGTACAGACCCCGGCAATGCAAACCTCCTTTGCACCATTGAAAACCGCATCGAACACAATCAGCTCACTCGGAATCAAATACACAACCTTTTCTTTTCCCATGCTTCCTCCTCCTTTTAAGTTATTGTTAAAGTCCACGCACAACCGAGAACATTACATCAATTATTTCCCTTTGTCAATATAAGCACAATTTTATCGCTTAAATTAGCCACAACAGACTACATCTATTGACTTTTCCCAGGGGGGGGGTAGAATCAAACATTGATATTTCGTTTACATTATCCAAGGGAGGATAAAATGAGGAAAACAAGGTTGGTCTTGACGGCGCTCGTGGTGCTTGTGGCGTTCTCCATGTCAATCATGTCGTGCGGTGATGACAAACGGATCTGCACCAAAGACGTCGAAGGCAAGGACGAATGTTACACCTATCTGCAATACGGATTATTCGATCAAGACAAACGAAATCCGGACATTGAATACAAAGTGATTCCCGGAAACGTAGTCTGGGGTCTAATCGACATCGTCCCTGTCGGCGTAATTATTTTCGGCTGGTATCTATATGAGCCGGTCGGAGCCAAAGTGGAATCAGGTTATCGCGACAAAACACCGAAACGTCCCGGCGCGATCGATGAATCACGCCAAAGATAAAAACACGAACCGTCGGCAACATTTCCGGCGGTTTTACTTTTTACAAATCAAAACAGCGCCGCTCAAACGGCGCTGTTTATAATTTTCGAATTAACGCGAGTAGCGTGAACGGCTGCGATTTTGTCCGCCATGAAATCCGCCCTGCCTGCTTGATCCGGAACGATGCGAACCGCGATTGTAGCCGCCTTTTGAATATCCGCGAAACGGCTCACGATCGCGCGTGACCGGCACTTGCCCGGCGCGCGGCGGCGGAAGCGTTGGCAAAGTTAATATTGGAATTGTTTTTTTAATAATGCGTTCAATGCCCTTCAAGTCAGAACGTTGATCAGGCGTGGCGAAAGAAATCGCTTTACCCGACTTACCCGCGCGGCCGGTCCGACCGATGCGATGCACGTAATCCTCGAGCTGATCAGGCAAGTCGAAGTTAATTACAAAAGAAATATCTTTCACGTCAATGCCGCGCGCAGCAATATCCGTCGCCACCATCACGCGGTATCGGCCGCATTTGAATCCTTCCAGCGCCTCCTTGCGTTGCGACAGCGAACGGTTCGAATGGATTTCCACGGCCGTGTGATTCATTCGACGAATAGCGGAAGCAATCTTTTTCGCGCCATACTTGGTTCGAGAAAAAATCAAAACCGTGCCCGGATTTTCCGTCAATATTTTATCAAGCAACTGCATTTTTTGTTCTTTGGCCACGATAAAAACTTCCTGCGCCACGTTGGCCGCGGGCGTACCGGCAGGCGCCACTTCGATGCGCACCGGCATTTTCATGTGATGAGCGGCAAGGCTGAAAATTTCCGGCGGCATGGTGGCGGAAAAAAGCATGGTCTGTCTATCCTTCGTCAACGTGGCGATAATTTTATTGATCTGCGGCATGAAGCCGATATCGAGCATGCGATCCGCCTCGTCAAGCACCAGAACACTCACGCGTTCAAGCGTAAAACTTCTCTGTTGCAAGTGATCGTTCAATCTTCCCGGCGTGGAAATAATAATATGCGGATTGCGTTTCATGTCTTGCAATTGTTTATGCGCTGACGCGCCGCCGATGATTACCGCGGTGCGGAGGCCAAGGGAACGGCCGATCTTTTGCAACATCTCATCCGCTTGCAACGCCAATTCGCGAGTTGGCAAAAGGATCAATCCTTGTCCCTTACACTTGGCCAAGTTCTGAATCATGGGCAAACCAAAGGCCAACGTTTTGCCGGTGCCGGTCTGGGCAATGCCGACCACGTCTTTGCCGGCGAGCGCTTCAGGAATGCATTGATGTTGAATCGGCGTCGGAGTAACAAAACCTTGCTGCGACAAAATCGCCAGCAAGGTTTGCGCCAGGCCGAGGTTACTGAAGGTTGCCTGATCCGCCTTGGAAACAAGACGAGGCGAACCGGTTGTTTTTTGCATCATAAAATAAATCCGCCTTTGCCCTGATTAACAAGACTCGGCAAGACAATAAATGACCCGATATCCGCATGGGTCATTTATCTCATGACACAAAAGGGGTTCGAGTCGCCGCGGCAAATTCACCGCACGGCATATATTAGAAAAGTAGTATAGCATGCGGGATAGGAACTGTCAATGGCACCGCACAAAAAAATTACGCCTGCGAATTGGTTGTCCTCCTGCGCCCCGCTTTGCGGGACTACGGAGGACATCCTTCGCTTTTTTTATAAAACATGATGGCTGCGCCATCCGAAGCTCCGCTTCAGCGGAGCGAAGGATGGAGCGGGTAAGGGGAATCGAAC
>Ga0208373_1001647_pt1 | contig 28505 bp, 26 predicted proteins | sample RifOxyC2_FD_184036 | JGI IMG/M metagenome (GOLD analysis project Ga0208373, IMG submission 184036) | Soil microbial communities from Rifle, Colorado - Rifle Oxygen_injection C2 (SPAdes) | ecosystem: Environmental > Terrestrial > Deep subsurface > Rock core/Sediment | place: Rifle, Colorado... | reverse complement strand
GTTATTACAATATTATTAAGGAGAAAATAGTGGAGGAAAATTCCCTATTCCCATAAACAGCAAAACCTCGTGTGCTATTTACGAGCAACCCTGCGGAAGCCCACACACGAGGATTTACTTGCTACAAATAAAATATTAGCAAAAACAGGGTAAATTTGCAATAGCTATTTTTAGGATAACTTACGCAACTTCGGAGGCTGGATAATTATATTTCGTTGATTTATATGAACACATTAGATTTTATCACGGAAGAATTAGAGAAACTGGAAGATGCCGGGTTGTTGATCAATATCCGCACGATTGAAGGCCCGCAGGGCGCATGGATTACGGTGGACGGGAAGAAGGTGTTCAATCTCTGTTCAAATAATTACCTTGGATTTGCAAATGACCCGCAATTAAAGTTTTCTGCACAAAAGGCAATTGAGGATTATGGTGTAGGCCCCGCGGCGGTGAGGACTATTGCCGGGACTACTACCCTGCACAAGGAACTTGAACAGAAACTCTCACTTTTTAAGGGAGTTGAAAGCACGATAACCTTTCAATCGGGATTCTGCGCAAATCTTGCTGTTATTCCCGCAATCGTTGGCGATGGTGATGTTGTCTTCTCTGACGAACTCAATCATGCAAGTATTATTGATGGCGCTCGCCTTTCTAAGGCCAAGATCGTGAGGTATGGGCACTGCAATCCTAAAGACCTTGAAGCGAAGATTTCCGAAGAAAAGAATGCCAAGCGTAGGCTTATTATCACCGACGGTGTATTCAGTATGGAGGGAGATATTGCGCCGTTGCCGGAGATTGTAAAGATTGCCGATGAATTCGGGGCAATTACGATGGTTGATGATGCGCATGGCGAGGGCGTTTTGGGCAGGAGTGGCAGGGGGATTGTTGACCACTTCAATCTGCACGGCAGGGTTGATATTGAGGTTGGTACGATGTCAAAGGCATTCGGCGTTGTGGGCGGCTATATTGCAGGGAGTAAAAGTTTAACAGATTATCTGGCACAGAAGGGGCGTCCCTTCCTCTTTTCGAGCGCCGTAACAGCGGCCGACGTGGCGGCATGTATCGCAGCGGTAGATTCACTCATTGCTTCTGACTCGCTGGTCAAGCAACTCTGGCAAAATACTGAATTTTTTCAGGAGAAAATTAAACACGCTGGATTCAATATTGGTAATACAAAAACGCCTATAACACCAATTATACTTGGTGACACAAAGGTTGCCAGAGATTTCAGCAGGATGCTATTTGAAGCTGGCATCTTCGCGCAGGCTATTGGATATCCCACTGTACCAATAGGCAAGGCGCGTATCCGTGTGATGCTATCAGCTATACACAATAAGAAAGACCTTACATGGGCAATAGAGCGTTTTGAAAAGATTGGAAAGGCATTGAAGGTGATTTAACAAAGATACTCATTTCAATTGATTTTTTGAGAAAAACAATTTAGCATAAATAAAGTATTTTTATATCGTTTTTTTCAAAAATTTATTAATGTGTTATGGTTAAAAAATCAATCATTACTATATTATTATTGTCTTGTATAACCGGATGTGGAAAAGATGAAATTGAAAGCATAGAAAAAAAACTTGCCTCTTCAGAAGTTAAACAAACCCATCCAACCGAAGGACTTGAATTTATCAAGAACGAGCAGGGCTTTATAGTGCATATGAAGGATATCAAGGTACTGTTAAAGCATCTATCAGATTCGATTAATAAACTGGACTGGGATTCCATTAAACATGATACAAAGAAACTTAAAAACTCCAGCCCTGTAGCATTCACAGGTTCAAATAAAGAAGACATGCCTGTAGAATTTATGAATCTTGACGTCAAATTTCACATGAGCGCACTGGAGTTAATCAGTGCAGCGCAGGAAAATAATAAAGATAGGGTAACCGCTGCATTTTTCAAGGTGGTGAATAGCTGTGACGAGTGTCACGCCAAGTATAATCCAAAAGAAACGTCCACCTCGTGGTTCCAGTAGCGTTGGACAAACTGTACAACCACAAGTATATTGTTGTTAGTGATAGAACATATCACTAATGAAGTAATTGGTGTAAAGGAATGAAATGGTATAAAGATATTCATGGCCGCCAAATTCGATTTACAGAGGAGCGACTGAAACATATCAAAATTGATCACCCGGAAATGTCTGAAAATACTGAGAAAATACAAGAAACTTTATTGGCTCCTGATAAAATTATAAGGTCAAAAACCGATCCAGAGGTTGAATTGTTTTACCGATACTATGATGTTACACCTGTAACCAATAAATATTTATGCATTGTTGTAAAAACTTTTGTTGGTGACTTATTTATCATAACAGCGTATTTTACAGATACGATAAAAAGAGGTGAGATACTATGGGAAAAGAAATAAAAGTATGGTATGACAAAGAAGGAGATTATCTCGAGGTTCTGTTCGAGCGAAAGATGGGCTACTTCAAAGAAACAGAAAACGATGCAGTAATGGAAAAAGTCGATGATAAAGGAAATGTAATTGGTTTTTCTATTTTAAAAGTAAGTGCGCTTAAAGCAGAGCCGCTTTCAATAAGTCTTGAAAATCATGTTGCCCAGTAATGTAGTTTAATTGGATGGGTTAAGCGAAGCGAACCCATCATCACTGTGTTTTGTTGGGTGTGCTACGCTTCATTCAACCTTGTTTAGAAAAGGGGGTGATACCTGTGGTGTTTGGAAAAAAGCGACTGATTGATTACGCCGCTTGCGGTGGGTGAGCGGGCAAAGTCCCCGTTGAAGACATGGCGTATGTAGTCAACCATTTGCCCGAATATCCAAATGAACGCGTACTAGTTGGCCCCAAGACCTTTGCTGATGCGGGTATTTATAAGATTAGCGACGACATAGCCACGGTGTCAACCCTGGATTTCTTTACTCCGGTTGTGAACAACCCGTATGACTATGGACAGATCGCCGCAGCCAATGCCCTGAGTGACGTCTATGCCATGGGCGGTAAACCCCTCACGGCAATGAATATCCTCTGCTACCCGATAAAATTACTGGATAGGGATATCGTGGTTGAAATTCTTAAGGGCAGCGCTGATAAGGTCAATGAGGCAGGGGCTGTTATCATTGGTGGTCACACCCTTCAGGACAGTGAGATCAAATATGGATTATCCGTTACAGGAATTATCCATCCCGACAGGATTGTGACCAATGCAGGCGCCCAGCCAGGTGATGCGCTTGTATTAACAAAGCCACTTGGCACCGGATTGATTATTTCGGCTATTAAGGCTAACAAGGTTTTTGAGGAGCATATCAGTCTGGCAACAAGGAGTATGGTTTTGTTGAACAAGACGGCCTCTGAGGCAATGTTGGAAGTAGGCGTCAATTCCTGTACAGATATAACTGGTTTCGGTCTTATGGGTCATGCGTACGAGTTGGCGGAGGCCAGCAAGGTGACGTTGTCCTTTTTTGCCGGACGTATACCGGTATTCGACGGCTGTGAACGCTATGTCAGGATGGGATTGATGCCGGGGGTATCAAAGCTCAGTAAAAAATATTTGAAAAATGCAATTAGGATTAATCCCGGAGTTAGAGAGGAATTGGTGGACGTCTTGTTTGATGCCCAGACCTCTGGTGGTCTGCTTATCTCGGTTCCCAAGGGGAAGGCGGAGATACTCTGTACAAAACTCAAAGAAAAAGGCGCTCTGACGTACGATATCGTTGGTGAAGTACGTGAGAGGGGAGATGTTTCTATCATTGTTACGCCATGAGAAGCAGTTCGATGAAATTAAGTATTTTTATATTTATTGCCTCATGTTTGATCATTGTGGTCTCTTTTGTTATCCGGTTAGTCTTTGATAAAGATACGGTAACAGCTATGGGCGGTCTGAATGCAGTGATTGACGAGGACACCTTTACACACCAGCGGAAGCGGATGGTGGAAGAACAGATTGCCTATCGGGGCGTAACAGATAAAGGGGTGTTAGAAGCTATGGGGACAGTGCCCCGCCACCTGTTTATTCCCGAAGAAAATCGTTCGTATAGTTATTATGACCAGCCTGTGCCAATAGGTTATGGCCAGACAATCTCTCAGCCATATATCGTAGCATTTATGACGGAATTATTAAAATTGGGCAAGGAGGATGTTGCGTTAGAGGTAGGTACCGGTTCAGGCTATCAGGCTGTCGTCCTCTCCAAACTGGTAAAACAGGTATATACGATAGAAATTATAGAAGAACTTGGCAAAGAGGCTTCTAAGCGGTTGAAAACTATGGGTTACAATAATGTGGAAGTCAAGGTTGGCGACGGGTATAAAGGATGGCCTGAGCATGCCCCATTTGATGCAATTATCGTCACAGCCGCCGCCAAGTATATTCCGCAACCTCTTGTCGACCAGCTCAAACCAGGCGGCCGAATGGTTATTCCGGTAGGAGGTGTTTATGAAGTGCAGGATTTGATGCTGATTACCAAAGACGCCTCTTCAAAGGTTGTGAAAGAGTCCATTATTCCCGTCCGATTTGTTCCACTCATTCAGAAATAAAATCAGGAAATTTATAAGGAGAATACAGATAGCCAGAAAGATGAAATATGTATGGCTGGGATTCGTTGTTGCTATTGCATTTTACAGTAATTTTAATGCAGTTTTTGCTGGCCCTGCATGGTCGATTGAGGGTGAATATTTTGAGGGTTGTACCTGTAATCCCGGTTGCCCGTGTCTTTTTGGCAGCGAACCGACCCACAACAAAACGTGCAAGATTGCAGGCGTTTTTCATATTCAAAAAGGTAGCTATGGGCAGTATAACTTAGACGGCCAAACGGTTATTGGCGTAACGGATTTAACGGCAACCCCGGATAAAAATTGGATTGTATTTTACATTGACGATAAAAAAGCCTCTGCCGTTCAGAAAAATGCGTTGCTTGACATTTTTCAAAATCATGTATTTGGCTTTGCGAAAGTTCCACAAGACAGAATAACCGTGCGATACTTGCCTATTAGTACGAAATCTTCTGAATGGCATAAAAAAGCAGTTGTCGGTGATAGATTATCACTGGATATTGAGTTATTACATGGTGCGGGAGATACCAGTAAGCCTACCCAGATTGTGAACAAAAATTTTTCCATCTGGGCAAAGGAGTTCAATCTGACACTGGATATGGGAAAGGCAACCACTCATCGGTTCAATGAAGATAAATATGAGTGGAATTACGATGGTCGAAGCGGCTTTGCAACAAAATTTAAGTTTGCAGGCGATTGAAAAGTTAATTTCAGGAATTTCAAACAATGGGTTCCTCCCCCTGGATGGGGGAGGCTATGTGGGGGTGAAGTGGAAAGGTTGATCACCCTCTCCTAACCCCTCCCATCCAGGGAAGGGGATTATTTGTAATTTGTGTAGTTGCCGAATGAGTTGAGTTTTAAAAGCAACCACGGATTGTACAAATTTTATGAAGAAGATTTACAGATTATTTTGTATTTCTTATCTGTGTAATCAGTGTAATCTGCGGTTTCAAGTGCCTTTTCATTGGGTAATTGAGTTATTCAACCGTCACGCTCTTGGCGAGATTTCTCGGCTTGTCTACGTCGCAGCCGCGCATGACTGCCGTGTGATATGCCAGCAATTGCAGCGGGATTACGGAAAGTAATGGCGTTAGGGGATCAAGGGTTTTGGGTATATAAAATACATGGTCTACCTTTTCTGTAATCTGTTCGTCACCCTCCGTCGCAATGGCAATGACCCTTCCGCCCCTTGATTTGACCTCTTCTATGTTGTTTAAGATTTTTCCATAAACTTTATCCTGTGCGGCGATGAAGATGACAGGCATATCTTCATTAATAAGCGCTATCGGACCGTGTTTCATCTCTGCTGCTGGATAACCTTCGGCATGAATGTAAGATATTTCCTTGAGTTTTAATGCGCCTTCAAGAGCCACAGGGTAATTGTATCCCCGACCTAAATAAAGGGCATGCTCATTATTCTTGTATAACTTTGCAAGTTCCACAATTTCTTCTTCCCTGTCCAGGATAGACTGAATCTTATCAGGCACGGTCTGGACGACCTTTATCATGTCTGAAAACATAGGGACGGCGCCATGTTTTAGCTTCATCATGTGAAGGGTGAATAAATATAGGATAACTATCTGAGCGGTAAATGCCTTTGTTGATGCAACGCCTATTTCCGGGCCTATGTGTAAATAAACGCCAAAATCCGATTCTCTTGCGATGGCGCTGCCAACGACGTTGCAGATTGAGAGGATTTTTGCGCCCCTGTGTTTCGCCTCCCGCATGGCGCCAAGGGTGTCTGCCGTTTCGCCGGACTGGCTTATTGCGATTACGATAGTGCCTTCTTCAATTACGGGATTTCGATACCGAAATTCTGAGGCGTATTCTACTTCAACCGGTATGCGCGCCAGTTCTTCTAACATATATTCGCCTATCAGTCCCGCGTGCCACGATGTGCCGCAGGCAACAATGACGATGCGTTTGGCTTCACGGAGCATTTTTTCGTGACTAATCAATCCGCCAAGCCTTATCGAATTACCGCTCATATCGATCCTTCCACGCATGGCATTTCTTAACGCCTGGGGTTGCTCGTGTATTTCTTTAAGCATAAAATGCGGATAACCACCCTTCTCGATCATATCTATGTTCCACAGCACCTCTTCTACTTTTTTATAGGTGGGGATGTTTTGTATGGTCTTGGTTTCATAGTTATTCCTGGTCAGAATAGCTATCTCATTGTCGTCCAGATACACCACGTCTCGGGTATGTTCCAGCGATGCTGAAACATCGGAGGTAATAAAATATTCCTGATTACCGATTCCTATAACTAAAGGCGACCCTTTCCGTGCTGCTACAATTTTTTGTGGGTCTTTTGGAGAAATTACTGCAATGCCATACGTCCCCTCTACTTCTTTCAATGCCTCCATGACGGCCATTTCAAGGTTGCCCAGAAAATATTTTTCAATCAGGTGTGCTAATACCTCTGTGTCTGTTTCACTCCTAAAAATATGCCCTTCCCGCGCTAATCGTGTCTTTAAATAATCGTAGTTTTCAATGATTCCATTGTGCATCACAGCAATTTCGTTTTTGCAGTCGATATGGGGGTGTGCGTTTTCAATCGTAGGGGTGCCGTGGGTTGCCCATCGGGTATGTGCGATTCCCATAGTTGCGTGGATATTGTTTCCGTTAAGCTTCTTTTCCAGTTCGGCAATCTTGCCTACGGCCTTTTCGCATCGTAAGGTACCGTTTTCGATAAATGCTATTCCGGAAGAATCGTAACCACGATATTCGAGTCTTTTGATGCCGTCGAGGAGCACCTTGATGGCCTCTTTGTGCCCAATATACCCTACAATTCCACACATAAGATTTTTACCCCTCCCAAAAATACCACCCCTTCACCCCGCCTTGCGAAGGAGGGGAAAGAGGGGCGGTCGAAAGTTTCCACAGCATTTTACTCGATAGTAATCGGTTGCAAAATATTTACAGATATTATCATGCTTAATGAATAAGATTGTCAATATAAAAGTTCATTTGACAGTAATTTATGGTTGTGATACGATGTCCTGCAAATGTCCATTCAATATACACTCAATCAAATCCAATCCATTATCGGCGGGAAGATCAGCGGCGATGGAAACACGATCATCACCGGTGTTGCCAGCATTGAAGCTGCTACAGATGGAAATATAACCTTCATCAAAAATGATGGATTAATCCCACAGGTTTTGACCACTAAAGCCTCAGCAATTGTTGTACATCGCGAGATCAAAGAACTGAAAAAACCACAAATCATCACAGAAAACCCATTCCTGGCATTTATCAAGTTTATGGAAGTTATAGACAGAGAGAGATGCAAACGTCCAACAGGTGTCCATCCTACAGCCATAATCAGCAAAGAAGCTATTCTGGGAAAAGGGATTTCTATTGGGGCTCATGTCATCATAGAAGATAGCGTACGGATAGGAAATAATGTAACAATCTATCCGAATACGTTTATTGGCAAGGAGAGCCTTATTGGGGAAGACTCTATCATCTATGCCAATGTTTCCATCCGGGAAAGCGTTATCCTTGGGAAACGAGTTGTTGTTCATTGTAATAGCGTTATTGGAGATGATGGATTCGGTTATCTTCAAATAAATAGCAAACACACCAAAATCCCCCAGATTGGAACTGTCGAAATAGGAAACGACGTCGAAATTGGTTCCATGGTAACAATTTGCCGTGCTGCGCTCGATAAGACCATCATTGGAAATGGAGTAAAGATAGACAATCACTCGCACATTGCCCATAATGTTACCATAGGAGACAACACGATGCTTATCGCCTACGCCAAGATTGCAGGGAGCACAAAAATCGGAAAGAACGTCATGATTGCTGAAGATGTGGGTATCACCGACCATGTAACGGTTGGTGATAACTGTATCATTGGCGGAGGTTCAAACGTTTACAAGAGTTTAGAACCAGGTTCGGTCGTGTGGGGTTCGCCGGCTAAGCCCGTCAACGAAGAAAAACGCATCCAGGTCTTAATCAAAAAATTGCCTGAAATGTACAATGCCATCAAGAAATTTATAAAGACCTCACATTAAGGCTTGGCGAGACATTGACGCAAATTGATGAAGGTATTTGGAACGGTGAGTTACACAGATTTCATATAACTACAAGCTCCCCAGGATGATGCTGGCGTTGTGTCCGCCAAAACCAAATGAATTGGAAAGCACCTTTTTGACCTTCTTTTCACGCGCCACATTGGGGACAAAATCCAATCCTGAGCACTCGGGGTCGGGTGTCTCATAATTAATGGTAGGTGGAATGACACCTTCCTTGATCACCATGGCGCAGATGATTGCCTCTACGCTCCCCGAAGCGCCTAGTTGATGACCCAGCATGGACTTTGTAGAACTGATGGGTATTTTGTGTGCATTCTCTCCAAAAACCTTCTTGATGGCTTTTATTTCAATATTATCACCGATTGGGGTTGATGTAGCATGTGCATTAATATAATCAATTTCCTCAGAATTGCACTGTGCGTCTTCAAGGGCGCTCTTCATACATCGCATTGCACCATTACCATTTGGTTCTGGCGCTGCAATATGATATGCATCTCCATTGAGTCCATACCCCAGTACCTCCGCATAGATATTTACCCCCCTTTTCCTTGCTGTCTCAAGTTCTTCAACCACAATAACACCAGCGCCCTCAGAAATGACAAAACCATCCCGGTCTTTATCGAACGGACGGCTGGCCTTTTGTGGGGCGTCATTGCGGGTAGAAAGCGCTTTCATAGCGCTAAACCCGGCAAGACCTAAAGGACTGATTACCGCCTCTGAACTACCAGCAATCATGATATCTGCATCACCTCTTTGGATAATACGGACAGCTTCACCTATAGCATTGACGCCGGTGGTACACGCCGTTACCAATGCATAATTGGGGCCTTTCAGTCCGAATCGTATTGCCACCTGCGCCGATGCGGCGTTGACCATCAGTTTAGGAACCATGAAAGGAGAAATTCGGGAAGGCCCTTTATTGATGAGAATTCCATGTTGGGTTTCCAGCTCTAACAAACCTCCCATCCCGGAACCGATCACAACCCCAATTCTCGTCTGGTCAAAGCCTTCCAATTTCAGGCCGGCATTTTCTATAGCCTGGATTGCAGCAACAACAGCGAATTGTGCAAAGCGATCTAACCGGCGTGCCTCCTTAATCTCAAACCATTTAGTCGGATCAAAGTCGCTGACCTCGCCTCCGAAGTGTACTTCATGAGCAGAGGTATCAAAAGAAGTAATGGGCTTTATGCCGCTTTTCCCTTCACAGAGCGCCGACCAGATTTGTTTTTTCTCAAGCCCAAGAGGTGTAACGGCGCCAACACCGGTAATAACGACTCTTCGTCGTTCCTGCATTTTATTTGTGTTCCTCTATGTATTTAATGGCGTCTCCCACCGTACGGATCTTTTCTGCTTCTTCATCCGGGATGTTCATATCAAAGGCGTCTTCAAATTCCATAATCAGTTCTACGGTATCCAAAGAATCCGCTCCCAGATCATTAATAAAGGACGTTTCTTTGGTAATTTGTTCGGCTTTTACACCCATTTGCTTGGTAATAATCTCTTTAACCTTCTCTTCGGTTGCTGACACTGTTTTACCTCCTTATTATAAAATTAATTCAATTTTCCCATATTTTTAAATGCCTCTACCGTGTCAATATTTTTGATTTCTTGAGTAGAGTCAATCCTTTTCATAAGGCCCGATAGAGATTTTCCGGGGCCTATTTCATAAAATTGATTAAATCCGTCACGGATCAGCATGGAGACTGATTGGTGCCACCGTACCGGACTATTGAGTTGTTTTGCCAAAGAGATTTTTATCTCCTCAGGTTCCCGTACGTATTGTGCATGGATATTTGCCACAACGGGAATATTCGGTTTAGAAATCGGCGTCAACTCGAGTTCCCTTGAAAGTTTGCTGCTTGCAGGGCTCATTAAATCAGAATGGAACGCCCCATCTACCTTTAAAGGAACAACCATCCTTGCCCCTCGTTCTTTAGCAAGAATAGACGCTTTTTCCAGGAGCGTTTTTTCGCCGGAGATAACCACCTGTCCCGGACTATTATAATTCGCGGTACAAATAATTCCTAGTGATTTCATCTCATTGCAGATTTGTTCTACTTTTTCATCCTCTAGTCCAATAACAGAAACCATTCCCCCCGGATTCGCATTACATGCCTCTTGCATAAACAAGCCGCGCTTGTATACCAGCCGCACGCCATCCGTAAAGGTCATAGAACCAGCGGCTACGTGAGCTGTGTATTCTCCCAGACTAAGCCCGCAGGCAGCACGACACGTCTCGATTTGCATTGAAGAATTTTTCTTTAAGACTTCCAGTATGGCAATGCTGGTTACCAATATAGCAGGCTGACAAATGGAAGTCTTGTTTAGTTCCTCCTGTTTTCCTTGAAAGCATAGTGACGCTAAATCAAAACCCAGGGTTTCGTTGGCTTTGTTGAAGACTTCCCGCGCCTCTGTGAACTGTTCATAAAAATCCTTGCCCATTCCCGTATATTGAGCACCCTGGCCGGGGAAAAGAAGAGCGGTCTTTCTCGTGTCCTCTACCATCTAATAAGCGAAGATCCCCACGTCAATCCTCCCCCAAATGCTACCAGCATAACAATATTTCCTTTGCGGAGACGTCCGTCCTTTCTGGCTTCGTCAATGGCTATGGGAACGGAGGCAGAAGATGTGTTTCCGTATTTATCAATGTTTACAAACGCCTTTTCCATCGGCAACCCAAGCTTTTCCATGGTTGCTTCGATAATCCTTAGGTTGCTCTGGTGTGGAATAATTAAGTCGATATCGTCAAGGGTGAGTCCGTTTTCCTTCGTTGTTTCCAGGATTAAATTGGTAATATTATTAATCGCCAGTTTGAATACTTCTTTGCCTTTAAATTGAATATAATGCAGCCGTTGTTGAATTGACTCCAAAGACGCAGGGTTTCTTGCCCCGCCGCCCGGCATGATAAGTACATCTGCCTCTGATCCATCTGCGGCTAAGCTTGAGGAAAGAATTTCATGTTTTACAGGGTTTCTTTGTATGATGACTGCGCCAGCGCCATCTCCGAATAGTACGCAGGTTGCACGATCGGTGTAGTCGGTAATTTTCGATAAACATTCAGCGCCTACCACCAAAACGGTCTTCATTGCTCCTGAATTTATAAAGTTTTGTCCAATAGACATGGCATAAATAAATCCGGCACATGCCGCAAGGATATCAAAGGCGCATGCGCGGGTTGCCCCTATTTTTTGTTGTATGTAGCACGAAGTCGAAGGGAAGATATGGTCGGGCGTAATCGTAGAGGTAATAATCATGTCTAAATCTTTGGGAGAAACGCCGGCATCTTCCATCGCCCTGAGTGATGCCTGGGTGGCAAGGTCTGACGTTGTAACGCCATTCTCGACGATACGGCGTTCTTTAATGCCCGTTCGCTGGATAATCCAATCGTTACTGGTATCAACCATCTTTTCTAAGTCGTAGTTTGTTAAAACCTTGTTTGGAAGGTATGACCCTATACCTGTAATTGATGCCCTTTGATTTTGTCGCATGTGTAATTAGTTCGTTGACCAGAGGAGATTGATAGGCGGCTAATCGGTTACATAACAGTTGCCGAGAGTGCATTGGTTTTTCCCAATTCGGAGACAATGTGCTCATTCACATTGTTTTTTGATAACTGCAATGCAACTCGTATGGCATTTTGTATGGCCTTGGAATCAGACCTGCCATGGCATATAATACAAATACCATTGACGCCCAACAAAGGAACGCCGCCATATTCACTAAAATCCATTTTAGCCCTTAATGCCTCAAAGGTTGGTTTACATAACCATAAACCCAGTTTCGTCCGGAAACTCTTCATTGCGCCAGCTTTAACGGTTGATAAAAGGTTCATGGCAAGCCCTTCTGTAAATTTCAACAAGACATTTCCCACGAACCCTTCACAAACAACGATGTCAGCTTTGCTATCAAATATTTCACGGCCTTCTACATTTCCCACAAAGTTTAAACTTGAACTGGAAAGGAGCGCGAAAGTTTCTTTCACAAGATCATTTCCCTTTGCGTCCTCTTCGCCGATGTTCAGAAGACCAACTCTTGGATTTTCTATGCCAAACATATATTTACTGAGTACCGTTGCCATAACACCGTATTGGAAGAGGTGTTCGGGTTTGCAGGCAATGTTTGCTCCGACATCAATAACCAAACATATTCCGTGTCGGGTGGGAATAGCAACGGCAATACCGGGACGCCGTACCCCTTTCAGGGTTCGTAAATGCAATGTTGACGCAGCTACCGTAGCGCCTGTATGACCCGCACTTACCATAGCAGTTGCCTCTCCTTTTGCCACCAGCTCAACACTGCGTGTGATTGACGAATTGATTTTTTGTCGTATAGAGTAGGTTGCAGGGTCATCCATCCCAACCACTTGAGGTGCATGATAAATCGTAATGTTCTTCGGGGGATTCCCGTGAGAGTTAAGTTCGCCTTGTATTGCTTTTTCATCACCGACCAACACAATTTCGTCGTCTTGAAACTGTTGTGCTGCCAGAACCGACCCCTTTACGATTTCGTGCGGAGCTTTATCTCCACCCATTGCGTCTACCGCAACTCTCATAAACTCACCTTTCAACAGTAATAACCTGTTTACCTCGGTAATAGCCACAGTTGTGGCAAACAGTGTGGGGTTGATTTACCTGTTTGCAATGTGAACAAATATACAGTTTTGAGCGTACGCCGGCCCCTTTCCCAATGTTTTCGGCAAGTGGAATAACAGGAGGAGTAAGCTTGTCGTGGGTGCGTCTTTTACGAGTTCTTGAATTTGAAAACCTTCTCTTTGGATTAGGCATGCATCACCTCGATAAAAAGTTCATAAAAAAAAAGAAGCACAGGGAAGACAAAGAAAGAAGGATACATTTATGATATACTTCCCAGTACTTCATCGTAAGATATTTTATAATATGTTACTTTCAAACTAAAAATTCTATATACCGATGCCATTATTGTCAAGCAAAAACTCAAGAGCCTGATGTGCTAAGACGATGTCACCATTGTTCTTTTGAATGGTTCGCCACCTATCTTTTAAAAATAAATCAGCTACTTCCCTGTAATATCTTATTGCTTAACAATTCAGCGGCAAAACAGAGCGCCTCATCCAATTTGTCTGCCCATTGACCTCCGGCCTGTGCCATATCGGGTCTGCCGCCCCCACCCCCACCAACAATCTTTGCAACTTCTTTGGAGATATTCCCTGCATGCAATCCGCGCTTAACCAGATTAGGAGTCAGGGCGGCGACTATCGTTACTCGTCCGTTTTGTGACGTTCCCAAAACTATGGCGAGTTCTTCGCCTGATTTCATTAACATGTCTATCGTTTTTCTCAAATCGTCTGCGGTTGCATCGTCTAATTTTTTGGTAATAATCTTTACATTCGAAACTACTTTGGCGCTTTCAATGAAGGAACCAATCTTACCACTTAATTCCTTTTGTTTTGCCTTGTGGATTTCTTTTTGTAAATTTTTTAGTTCATTTAGAATTTCCTGGGTTTTTGTAATCAGTTTGTCCTCGTGCGTATTCAGGGTGTTACACACCTCCTGGATAATCATTTCTTTTTCTCTGCTTCTGTTTAATACCGCTATGCCTGTAATAGCTTCAATACGCCTGATTCCTGCTGCAACAGAGGATTCAGAAATAATCCTCAATAATCCAACTTCTCCGGCATTATTTATGTGTGTTCCACCGCACAGTTCCTTGCTGAAATCGCCCAAAGTAACCACACGGACGGTTTCTCCATATTTTTCACCAAACAGGGCCAAGGCACCGGTATTCTTTGCCTCCTGGAGGGTCGATTCCTTTGCGCACACAGGCGCATTTTCCAGAATTTTTTCGTTGACCAAATCCTCAATGCGAGTTAGTTCCTCTTTTGTTAAACTGGAGAAATGGTGAAAATCGAAACGCAAACGATCGGGTGAAACCAGTGAACCTGCCTGTTCGGCATGTTGGCCGATTACCCTTCGCAAGGCATAATGGAGAATGTGGGTAGCTGAATGGTTCCTCCGAATAGCGTTCCTTCGCTGGACGTTAACCTTCGCATGAACTACATTTCCCTTCTTCAGCTCTCCTTTTACTACCTTTCCAATATGCAGGATAAAATCATCATTCTTCTTAGTGTCGGCAATCTGAACGTGGATTCCATCTGCTTCCAGAATACCCGTATCACCAATCTGTCCACCTGATTCACCGTAAAAGGCTGTTTGGTCTAAGACCACAGTAACTTCACTGCCGGCTGAAGCCACGTCCACAAGTTGATCCCCCTGGATAATGGCGATTACCCTTCCTTCGGATACGCATTTCTCATAACCAAGAAATTTTGTGCCCTTTGAATTATCCTTGATCCTGCTGAGAGTGCCTGTGTCGAAAACCTGCCCTGTCATTTGAGAGGTTGTTCTTGCTAGTAACCGCTGCTTTTGGAGTTCTTCTTCAAAGCCATTCTTATCAACCGTAAATCCTTTTTCATTGAGGATAGATTCCGTCATTTCTAATGGGAAACCGTACGTATCATATAATTTAAAAGCCTCACGGCCAGGGAGCGCCTTGTGTTTGTTTTTTTGTAAAGTTTCCATGAGTTCTTCTAAAATGCGAGTTCCCTGTTCCAGGGTTTCATGAAACTTCTCTTCTTCACTTTTTACAATCCGTGCAATATTTTCCCTGCGCTTTTTGATATCGGGATACTGTTCTTGCATTATCTCGCTTACAATCGGCACCAATTTGTACAAAAAACAGTCTTTTATGCCTAGCTGTGTGCCATCCCGTATGGCGCGCCTTAATAACCGCCTTTCTACATATCCACGCCCCTCGTTGCCGGGCAGTACTCCGTCTGAAATACAAAACACACAGGCCTTCACATGGTCTGCAATACGGCGCATAAGCACGGCATGTGCTAATTGTCCATTATATTTTACTTTTGTGATTTCTTCCAGGCACTTAATAATAGGGCTGAAGATGTCAATGTCAAAGTTGGTTTGTACGCCTTGCATGACGCGTGCCATTCTTTCCAATCCCATGCCCGTATCAACATTTTTGTGTGGTAACAGTTCCAGCTTGCCTCCTTCTTTGCGGTAGTATTGTGTAAACACCAGATTCCATATCTCCACAAATCGGTCGCAATCACAGGCAGGTTCGCATTCTTTTCGTCCACAACCAACTTTCTCTCCCTGATCGAAAAATATCTCTGAACATGGGCCACAGGGACCGTTGGGACCTTGTGTCGGCGCATTCGAAGGCCAAAAATTATCCTTTTCGCCGTATCGATAAATTTTAGAGCGGGGTACACGGATAAGTTTTTCCCAGATTTCGTATGATTCCTGATCGTCTTTGTAAACGCTTACACTCAGCCGTTCTTCTGGAATTTTTAACTCTTGCACAAGGAATTCCCAAGCCCATTCGATAGTTTCTTTCTTAAAGTAGTCTCCAAAGGAAAAATTTCCCAGCATTTCAAAAAAAGTATGATGGGATGCCGTTTTCCCTACGTTGTCAATATCCCCCGTCCGGAGGCATTTCTGGCAGGTGGTTACCTTTTTACAACCTAAATTTCCTTTGCCCAGAAACATATCTTTAAACTGATTCATACCCGCACCCGTAAAGAGGAGTGTAGGATCGTTCTGTGGGACTAGTGAGTCACTGGGTAAAATTTCGTGAGACTTTTTTTTGAAAAAGTTTAGGAATTTATCACGTATCTCGTTTGTCTTCATAAATTAGAGAATCACCGTAGTAGTAGAAAATCTTTAATCTTTTCTCTGTGCCCTCTGTGGTTCATTTTTTTTCCCACTTTCTGAAGCTTTTTCAGGGGCTTTTTCTTTAACCATCTCTGGCATTATTTTTTTTAGTACAGACAGTTCGATTTCTTTCATCAATTCTGGCTTCCCTTCGATAAACTGCCTGGAGTTTTCTCTCCCCTGTCCCAGCCGTATATCACCGTAAGAGAACCATGTACCAGACTTGTCAATAATCTGCTGTTCGACACCAAGGTCAATAATGTCGCCTGCGCGCGAAATACCTGTGTTGTAGAGGATGTCAAATTCTGCCTTTTTGAAAGGCGCTGCTACCTTATTCTTGGCGATGGTAGCACGAACTCTATTTCCAATTGTTACGTCACCGTCTTTTATGCTGCCAATCCTCCGTATATCGATACGCACCGAGGAGTAGAATTTCAATGCCCTTCCACCGGGTGTTGTTTCAGGATTTCCCCCGTACATGACGCCGATCTTTTCCCGAATCTGGTTTATAAAAATAACACTGGTTTGGGATTTTGAGATACAACCCGTTAATTTGCGTAACGCCTGAGACATCAAACGTGCTTGTAGCCCCATATGTGAATCACCCATCTCTCCCTCAATTTCTGCGCGAGGAACGAGCGCCGCAACGGAATCGATTGCAACTACATCAACGGCATTGCTTCTTACCAGTAATTCTGCAATTTCAAGCGCCTGTTCGCCTGTATCGGGCTGGTTAACCATGAGATTGTTTAAGTCGACCCCTAATCTCTTTGCATAGTCAGGGTCTAAGGCATGTTCGGCGTCAATAAAAGCAGCCATGCCACCCGCTTTTTGTGCGTTTGCGATGATATGGAGTGTCAGGGTGGTTTTACCCGAAGATTCAGGACCAAATATTTCAATGACCCTTCCCCGCGGGATGCCTCCCACACCGAGCGCAATGTCCAGAGATAATGCCCCAGTTGAAATTGTGGGAACGTCCAACCTCGTCTCGCCCCCCAATTTCATTATTGTTCCCTTGCCGAACTGCTTCTCGATCTGCGAGACTGCACGTTCGAGGGCTTGCTGCCGTTTTTCCTTATCTGCATCTTCTGGTTTGGATATCATAATTCACCCATATAAAAAGTTATAAGGTTTGTAAAACTAAATCAACACTATGTAACTTCGTATATATGGGTCCCTCCGGTGAAAGGTCACTCTTCATCAGGACTATCTGTGTTATATGTTCTAAGCCAAAATTAAACCCATTGTACGAATTCAGGCACTCCGTAAGTTTGCTCACATTCCTGCGTGTCTTTACACGCCCCACAGTTAGGTGCGCATCGAACTTACGAGCCTCGTGTTCAACGCCTAATGCCATTAATTGGTTGTCCAGTCTTTCGTGAATTTTTGCTAAAGCTCCTCCTGTATCTATCGCTTGTGCGAAAATAACACGTGGACTTTTAGGTGTTGGAAAAGCGCCCACTCCTGCATAACTAAGATTAAACGGTTTTATGTGAGTTACAGAGTCTTTTATTATATTGAGAACCTCTTCAGTTTTTTTCTCGTCAATATAGCCAATAAATTTTAGCGTAATATGGAGATTTTCTGGGGCTACCCACCCTACATCTGCACCCGCCTTTTTGAGCTTATCTTGAAATGCCGTTAATTTTTTCCGTGTTTCCTCAGCAATTTCGACTGCGACAAAGAGTCTGACGTTCATAATTCGAGAATTTTTATTTTTGACAGGATTTCCAAATTTTTATTTTTGTGTTTATCCTGTTTTCGTCCTGTTAATCCTGTCTGGTAAATTCATCATAAGGCGGTTGATTTAATAGTTTCTGATTTTTCGCACAGATGTTTCGTGGAGTAGTCGAGACGATTTAGCGTCCTTTCTTTTCCCAAAAGCTCCATCGTCTCAAAAATGCCAGCGCTGACGCTTTTGCCTGTAATGGCGACCCTCATGGGCTGTGCAAGTTTGGAAAATCCTACTCCAACCCTTGTGGTTAATACCCGCAAGGAGTCTTCTAAATGTTTTTTGTCAAAATTGTCTATCAATGAAATAACTGAATGCACCTCTTTTAATAACTCACAGATTCCTTCCTTTTTGAGGAATTTATCCACGGCTGCCTGATCGTATTCAATGGTATCGGTAAAGAAGAACCGTGTCTGATTGAGCAAATCCTGGAAGGTCTTGAATCGTTCGTGATACAACGTTACCAGGTTGGAAAGCCACTCCGGAGAAGTCTTTGTCAGATCAATACCAGCCTTTTCAAAAAACACCTTAACCGCTGTGGTCAGATGCTTAATAGGTGTATTTTTAATATATTGGCCGTTCATCCAGTCCAGTTTTGTATTATTGAATTGTGCGCTGGTTTTGTTTACCCGTTTTAAGGTAAACTTCTCGATCATTTCCTGGATCGATATGATTTCCTGGTCGTTTCCTGGCGACCATCCCAGAAGGGCAAGGAAATTTACCAGGGCATGCGGTAAATAGCCCTTATCCCGATATTCAGTAACAGAGGTTGCCCCATGACGTTTGCTTAGTCGTGATCCATCTTCTCCCAGAATCATAGGGATATGAGCAAATTCTGGCATTTTAAACCCAAAGGCGTTATAGAGAGCTATCTGTTTCGGTGTATTCGATATGTGGTCATCTCCCCGAATAATATGGGTAATCCCCATCTCCGCATCGTCCACAACACAGGCAAAATTATAGGTAGGGAAACCATCTGCCTTGAGTATAACAAAGTCTTCAATCAGGGATGCATCAAAGGTAATGGTGCCGTGTATGAGGTCGTCGATTTCAGTTGTCCCATCCTGCATCTTAAAACGAATAGCCTTACGGCCTTCCTCGTCGGTATCGTAGAACGCCTTCCCCAGTGCGACCAGTTTTTCCGCATGTTGTTTATAGATGGATAGCCGCTGGCTCTGAAAATACGGACCCTCATCCCAATCCAAACCCAGCCATTTCATGCTGTCGAGGATGGCTTGTGTGGCGTCTTCGGTGGAGCGTTGCTGGTCGGTATCTTCAATCCGTAAGAGAAAAATACCCTTATTATGTCGTGCAAAGAGCCAGTTAAATAGAGCCGTCCTGGCTCCCCCAATATGAAGGTAGCCGGTGGGACTGGGTGCAAAACGAACTTTGACGTTAGAACTCAACATTATTCCTTTCTTTGGAGTCTATGCGAAGACGATGTTATTGGCGATGCCTGGTTTTTATACAGAGCAAGAACAAGCCTCATTCTGTATAAGCTGTACAAAACAAAAAATCCAAAAACCGCAAGTTTAGTGTTTTGTTATAAGCTATGAATAAATATGAATTTATACAATTTAGATTGCTTGCCATATAAACTTCTCTTGGGACTATTCTGCTCAAGATTGACAACATCATATAATAACGAATCTCAAATAAAAGTGTCAAGGGTTTTATTAACCAGCAAGGGATATGTGAGGGCGTTTTCATTTTGGCATTTACTTTTGGAGAAATTTTGATAGGCTTAGTTATGAAAAGGGTAATATTTTACCGCAAAGGGCGCGGAGAGCGCAGAGAAAAAACTTACAAGGGGAAAAAACCGCAAAATTTCTCTTCTATATTTTTACAACCTCTGCGTACTCAGCGTGCTCTGCGGTGAGCGGAACTGCTAGTGAAAAAGATTATGGGAAAAATTGATGCGACAAATAAAATCTTGAATCAAGCGCTGGATTGTGCAAGTAAGGGGATTATGATACAAGACATAAACCGGCGGGTGGTGTTTTTTAATCATGCCTGTGAAGAGATCACAAAATGGCCAAAGAAAGAGATTGTCGGTAAGGATTGCGGTGACATCTTTCAGTGCCATACCTCGACGGGGATGTGTCTGACCGAGAAATTTTGTCCTGGTATGGAAATTTTTCAGGGCAGGCTTTCTCATGCCTCCAGGGAACTCTTGATCAAGCGGGGTGACGATAGCGATGCCTGGGTGGAAACAAGTACGTCGGCTATCAGGGATTCGGAAGGAAAGGTAACGCATATTGTTACCATTATGGAGGATATTAGTGAGAGAAAAAGATTTTCAGACGAGGTTCTTCGGTCGAAAACCCTGTCTACGTTGGGGGCATTTACTGCAGAGTTGGCGCACGAAATTAAAAATCCTTTAAATGCCATGCATATCCAAATGGTGCTCCTGGAGCGGGAAATACAGGAAATACCCAAAATAAGCGAAAAATCAAAAAAAGAATTGTTCAACACTGTCTCTGTTGTTCAGAAGGAACTTATTCGTTTAAGCGGGTTTGTCGAGGAATGTTTACATTTCTCAAAAACGGGAGAACTCAACGAAAGCTATGTTGATATTTGTGAGATACTCAACGAAATAGTTTCTTTACTCATGCCCCAGGCGCAATTAAACGGTATTCAGGTTGAGTTGGAAGTTCATTCCGCACTGCCTAAGATTAAAGTAGATAGGGATAAGATAAAGCAGGCAATATTGAATATCATGATTAATGGTGTTGAGGCGATGCCGGACGGAGGAACGTTGCGGGTAGGTGCGAAAAGGAGCGGGAACGAGATACTCGTTTCCTGCCAGGATACCGGTCCGGGGATTCCTGATGAGATCAAAGACAAAATATTTGATTTGTTTTATACTACTAAGGATGGGGGTACCGGGATAGGGCTCTCTTTTGCTCAAAATATTGTGCAGGCACACGGAGGAACGATACGATTGGAGCAGTCCTCTCGAGGCAGCGCCTTTGTGATTGCAATTCCAATATAAACAACTTCTATGATAAAACCAAAATTGTTACTCGTAGATGATGATAAAAATGCGCTTGACGGATTGGTAAAAATATTGACACATGATGGATACTCTGTTTCCGGCGTCTTGTCAGGCTACGAGGCTTTAAATCTTTTGTCTAAGAAAAACTTTGATATCATCGTAACGGACATGAAGCTGCCGGGGATGGGGGGATTGTCGCTAGTCCACGAAATACGGAAGAAGGAAGAGTCTGTGTCTATCGTAGTTGTTACTGCCTACAGTTCTGTAAAAACGGCGGTGGAGGCTATAAAATGCGGAGCAGATGACTATCTGACCAAGCCGATAAATATAGAGGAATTAAAGTTGGTATTGGAAAAGATATGGGAAAGACAGCAGTTGATTGCTCAAAACAGGATGTTAAAGGAGAAGCTAAAGGATAAGTACAAATCTTCCGGACTCGTTGGAAGCACTCCTCAGATGAAGCAGATATTTCATATGATTGCGGACGTTGCTCCCAGTACGGCTTCCATCCTGATTTTGGGTGAGACAGGGACCGGAAAGGAACTCGTGGCAAACGCTGTTCATTGTCAAAGCGACAGGGCATGTATGCCTTTTGTCGCTTTGCATTGCGCTGCGCTGTCGGAAGGTGTATTGGAAAGCGAGCTTTTTGGCCACGAGAAGGGCGCCTTTACGGGCGCAGTTCAGGCCAGAAAAGGGAGGTTTGAGATGGCGGATGGAGGCACACTTTTTCTGGATGAGGTGGGTGAGATGAGCTTAAAGGTACAGGTCAAGCTGCTTCGTGTCCTTGAAAAGGGAGAGTTTGAACGTGTCGGTGGTGAAAAAACTTTAAAGGTTGATGTGCGGTTGATTACGGCAACCAACCGGAATCTTGAAAAAGAAGTTTCCGAAGGAAGGTTTCGGGAAGATTTATTTTATCGTTTAAATGTTATTACAATCCATTTGCCGTCCCTGAGGGAGAGGAGAGAGGATATCCCTATTCTTTCTAATTTTTTTATTATTAAATACACGAAAAAATATAAAAAGGAAATAAAAGGTTTTACCCCTGAGGCAATGGAGTCGTTGTGCGCTTATCACTGGCCGGGAAATGTGAGAGAATTGGAAAATGTCGTCGAACGGGCAATTGTGCTTTGCAAAAAAAATACGATCTCAGTAGACCACCTGCCAGGAAATGTTGTTCCTGACAAGGACGATATGTCCGTAATTAAAATTCCAGTAGGCATTTCATTAAAAGAGGCCGAAAAAGAGATCATTCAAAAAACACTCCAGATGACCCGCGGAAGTAAAAAAGAGGCTGCCAGGATACTGAGTATATCGCACAGGAAGATTGAATATAAAGTAAAAGAGTGGGGTTAAAGCAAAAACCTTTTTCCTCCTGCGGCATTTTTTAATGATTCTTTACTGGAGTGACGTAGTATTAGGCTTACCTTATAATAAATACTGTTGTTTGTTTTTTTGACAAATTCGAAATTCAAATATCGAAATCCGAAACAAATTCTAATATCAAATGAAAGAAATTAAAAACGAGGTTGGGAACATTTGAATTTGTAATTTTGAAATTGTTTCGAATTTCGGATTTCGTGCTTCGGATTTAGCAGCCTTTAATGAACAAAAACTTACAAAATAAAGAAGTTTTTACAGGGTAATATTATTGAGGATATATCATGAGAAAAAAAATACTTATTGTAGAGGACGAAGAAGAGTTTTTCTTCTTTTACGAAACAATGCTGGAGGATAGAGATTATATCATCCTGCATGCAACTGACGGAGTGCAGGCTTTTGAGCTGCTAAAAAAAGAAAAACCGGATATCGTTATCCTGGATTTATTACTCGATCAAATGTCGGGTGATGAATTCCTCAGGCAGTTGAAATCAAACTCTATGTATACTAATATCCCCGTCATTGTTGCAAGCAATTTTTCACCACGATCATATAAAACAATATTCGAGATAGACCCAAATCTGATTTTCCTTGAAAAACCTTTTACCCAGGAAAGATTACTTGCCGAAATCAAAGCCAAGTTGAGGTAATGCGTGATTTATTCCAATCATAAATATTTTTTTTAATCCCTTGGGAATAGACTTATCACCCATTCTTTTCCATAAGATTTCACTTTAACACTTTTACTATCAAAAAACTTAATATCTTCAATTTCTTCCGCCCTTGTTTCCGCTAATTTATTTTGTATGATGCCTTTAATTTGATTTTCCATTTCCCCGAATCGTACCTTTTCATTCGGCGTTAAATATTGAGAGAGAATAATCTCTTCAAGAATTAATCTATCAAAATCTCTTCCTTTTTTTGCCATTTTTACAAATTCTAACTCTCTTTCGCCCAACTGTAACGGTAACCGTTTTAAGAGGTTTTTGACTTCATCAATTACAGTTTCAACGGTACTAATAAATTGAAGTTCTCCAAAAATATCCTTAATTGTAGCCTTTAAATAATCATAGTGTGTACAGGCTAGACAGATATGTGATATTCTATTGCATTTAATAAATTCTTCCAGATTTGCCTGAATTATTTCCCTGGCAATTCTATAAAACGCTTTTTGCATTTCTTCCGTATCAAAACTCTTTTTATACAACATTTCAGATAATACGGCCAACAAAGGGGTAGACTTGACAATAACGCTATATCCGGCTTCTCTTATATGTTTTTCATAGATACCACTTTTTATTGTTCCCACGGTTCCAATAACACCTATCTTTGCTTCCATAGGCAATTTTTTAATTTTTGCTATGGTATTTTGTACAGGGCCTATAAATTGTATATGTGGAAACCTCTTTCTTAACCTTTGACGGTCGACTAAAGTGTCCACAGTATTACAGGCAAAACAGACGATGATGTCTCTGGAAACTATCCCTAGCTTCATTAGTAAGCATTTCATTAGATACGGTATTTTATTAAACACTTTGTTGAAAAATACATTTGATTTTTTTATGTTTCTACAACGTTCATTTATTTCATAAATAGCCTGGAATGCTATTTTGTTTATTTCATCTTGCGTTTTTTGACCAAATGGAAAATTTGCTTTGTCCGTAAGGAGCAAAAGTTTTATATTACCTTCGGAAAGCATTTTGTTTAATTTCTCTGCTACAATGATGCCACCTAGACCTGAATCAAAAATTCCAATAATTATAGGTTTTTTTGCGGCTTTTTTTACTCTTTGCAAATATTTCGCTTCTGTTGTACTGACAATTCTTCTTATAGCTACCACATCTCCAGCTAAAGACATGTCCATACCATGCTTTTCCACTTGATTCTTAATAACGTTGTTTTTTAGTACATTCTCTATCCGCGCAATAATATCTTCAAAAACATAATTCTTTTCCCATGTATCATTTTGGGCATTTTGTATTTTTTCCAAATATGAAGCAATGATTCCACCAGATTTCACAATGGAATCACTTCCAATAATTTTTCTATTTTCCCTTAGAATGTGATACCCTTCCTGAGTAATGCCCCCATTAACTGCCGAAACAACGTAGTTAGCTTGAATATTGAAAGCATTGTAAACAGTAATTTGGTTTTCAATAGCTGCAAGAAAAAGGATATCAGCCTTTTCTTCTAACAATTGGCAAGGATCTTCATATATTTTTGCCTCTTCAAACATATAAATACTGCCGCGTTTTTCTCTATATTCAACTAATGCCGGTATGTTTAATCCCTGAATATTGTAAATAGCTACTATCTTCTTTTGCTTCTGGTCATACTCACTTACTGCCACAACTTTTGCACCCATTAATGAGAAGTACCTGGCTGCGTTGAGACCCGCTTTCCCAAAACCTTGAATAACAACAGTTTTTCCCTCCAAATAATTTTTCCGCTCTCTCCCAATCCTTACCTTTAAATAATCTTTAGGATTTTCGTTATACCACACCAAAAAATTAGTGATTTCTACTGCCGCAAATGCCGTAGCTTCTGTCCTGCCTTCCAAACCGCTATACGTTTTAGATGTAACCGCCCCTAATTCGGGAACGCTTTGTTTTCCATCCCCATATTTTCTTATGTTCTTTGAGAATTCATCCGCTACCTTTAAATACGGCATTCCCGATGTCCATATAATTTCAGAATCCCTTATGTTTTTCAATCTTTCTAAAAGACCTTTTTCCTTAATTTCTTCCATTTCTGCCAGTGCCCTAAAATGCCCGTCTGCCATTGAATCCATCATCGCTTCATCAGTTCCTAAATCTGGTCCAGGAGAATATGTGTTATATCCCATAATGCCTTCCATGGTAAGCAAATAGCCTATTTCTCTAAATAACCTCTGTTTTTCATCATTTGCCAATTCAATAGACTGCAGGAATATTTCTCCATTGATATCTTTCAATTCTCCTAAAAAAACTCCACACATACCACCCCCTAATGGCAAAGAATAAAGGGCTAGCTTTAATGTTGTTACAATGGAGAGGGCTTCAATCTCTTCTGTCACCCATTTACAGCAAGACTTCCAGGTTTCTTCGACAGAAGCTCTTTGATCTCTGAAACTATCAAAGGTTTTAAAGAAATCTTTCCCTAAGATTTGCGGGGTAATGAGCATTACACCCCCTTTAGGGGGACCAAGGGCAGTGTTATGGAATACAACAGATGAATACAGGACTATTTTTTGGCCAGTATCTTTATAAAATTCTAAATGTCTTTCCCAGACGCTTTGCGGTTGTTTAAGAAGGGCAAATAGTTTATTACAATTTTTATAAAAGACAGGATCTTTTTCCCTAATTGTATCTATAGCTTCATCAAGCCGATTATGAATACTCTTCAATAACGTATTCGTAATTTCTCGTTTTTTTAACCGAAAAGAAGGATACATTGAAATACCCATATTCTCATAATCTATTGTTAGAAATTTTGTAACAGTTTAGTTTTTTGAAAAATTCCAGTAATAATGTGGTTATTATGCAATGTAGCGGCAATTCATGAATTGCCGCTACATATTGTGTCACAGAGGCATTTTCAACTATTGATGTTTGCAAAAAACTAAACTGTTACGAAATTTTTATATTTTATAAGTATTACAGACATAATTAAAGAGAAAAAGCAATGCATCCGCAATTATAAAACCTACTAAGGGATTGACAATAAATAACATGAACAACTTCATGCCTGCCTGAGCGAGTCCGCTCGCAGACAGGTTGCTGTGCCATCAGGGCTAAAGCCCCGGTACGACGTGTACCCACTAACCCCAGCCTTAAGGCTTGGGGTTACTGACGGTCTTATCGTTCGACTGAGCTCACGACGAAGTCTGAATTGGGCTTTAGCCATGACAGCGTTTGTGCTGCGCCTGGCGAAGCGCCTGATTTTCAAAGTGTCGGACAACAAACCTAATTTATGAATTTATTGCTATAAAATGTTTTGATGTTTTGTTACTGTAGGAAAAGGAAAGAAGTGATATGAATAAACTATTTTACAGATTGCCGTTGTAAGCAATATTGTTTGAGCCGGTCTTAAGAAAGGGCATATACGATGAAATCACATACTTTTAAGCCACATGATTTTCAGTAACGGGAGTCGTCAGGCACATAGGCTTATATTATTTGGCAATTGAGCCTTAATATTAAAGGAACTCCAGTTTATTCATCGTTAAACTACTTTGCAACTTTATAAGCAATAACGTTTACTATTTCTGTTTGATATGTTTTATTGAGGTTCTGTATTCCAATGGCCGCACGAGTCGGACAAGATTTAACAAACTCCCGATAAACAGCGTTCATCTTACCCCAGTAATCCATATTTTTTAGAAAAATAATCATATTTACCACTCGATTTAAATTTGACCCCATGCTCTCTAATGCTTTTTTCAGGTTTGAAAAAACCAATCTATATTGCTCTTTTTGGTCTAATGTCAATGAGTTGTTGTTTATTCTTTTCTTTTTCGGCAAAAAAGTTTTCATATACTAATCCGGCAAGTACGCCGCCGGCAATAGGGCCAAGCCACCAAATATAATGGTTATCAAAATGGCCGGATGCTAATGCAGGCCCAAACACGCGGGCAGGATTCATCGAACCGCCGCTAATTGTGCCTCCAACCATAACTCCGAACAAAACTACCAAACCGATAGCAAATCCGGCAAGGGCAGGGGTTGCCCTTTTGTCAATCACTGTTGCATATACTACAAAAACCAGAAGAAATGTTATTACTGCTTCCATAATGATAGCTTGTAATATTGTAACTCCGGAACCAAGGGTGCATGTCCCCAGATTTATTGCCATTGCCGCGGGAAAAAGCATTTTCAACAAAAACCCGCCAAATACAGCCCCTCCTATTTGCGAAACAATATACAGGAATCCCGTTTTCGCATCCATCCTGTTTGAAACAACCATGGAGATTGTAACCGCGGGATTGATATGAGCACCGGATACATAACCGAATGAATATGCAATAGCAACCACAACAAAGCCGAATGCAATGGCAATTCCAAGCAGTCCAAACCCATTAGAGCCAGATTTTGCCAAATAGTAGTCGGCACACACACACCCCGCCCCAACAAAAATCAGAGCAAACGTCCCCAAGAATTCTGATACATATTTGATGGCATTGCTCACGATGTTGACTCTCCATAAGTACAAAATGACACCTAGCGCAATAATCGTCGGGAACAATAGCCATGCCGATGCTGTTTGTGTTTTTTCAGGTAGCCGATGTGTAGTGGATTCCAACGCGAAGAGCTTGAGTTGATCATTCCAATCAATTATAGGCAATGGTGCGTGGTTCATTTCAGACACATTTTGTGCTGTGCGCTGCAATCCGAACAAAGGGTTTCCTTTTTCGGCGTATTCCCCAGTCTCTGACATGGGTTTTTTATCTGTTGCGTTAAATGCCGTTTGTGCTTGGAGACTATGAGTAAATAACCCTGGCATTGACCATACGGCATGGATGGAAGCAGCCATCAGGAGTACCATTACAATGTGAAAGCGACTCCGTACAGACACAAAGTTACACAGAAAATAGCTACACATACGTATCACCTTTTATTTTATTTTTTTAAATGGATAGAAGTAAGACTTTTGCTTCATTCTAAAACTATTTTGCTACCTTGTAGGCAATAATATTTACCAATTCAATTTGATACGTCTTGTTCAGGTCTTGTATGCCAATCGCAGCGCGAGTGGGGCAGGATTTGACAAATTCCCTGTATACGGCATTCATCTCGCCCCAATAATCCATATTTTTAAGGAAAATAATCATGTTTACCACTCGATTTAAATTTGATCCCATGCTCTCTAATGCTTTTTTCACGTTTGAAAAAACTAATTTAAATTGCTCTTTTGGCACGAGGCTAGGCACCTCGCCCGTTGAGTCAACAGGAATAAAGCCTCCGCAACGTATTTTAATTGCGCGCACTTTCGTAAGCCGAACCATATCCTCTTCAAAATAATCGCTCATCAACCCTATTTGCCTTTCCGGTTGTTTTCCAACATTTCTCAAGGCATCTTTAATTATCAAATCTAACAGCTTATCTCTATCACCGAAAGACAATTTATACGCCGCTTCAATCGTCATT
>Ga0208373_1001646_pt1 | contig 28520 bp, 29 predicted proteins | sample RifOxyC2_FD_184036 | JGI IMG/M metagenome (GOLD analysis project Ga0208373, IMG submission 184036) | Soil microbial communities from Rifle, Colorado - Rifle Oxygen_injection C2 (SPAdes) | ecosystem: Environmental > Terrestrial > Deep subsurface > Rock core/Sediment | place: Rifle, Colorado... | reverse complement strand
CCGCGGTTATCGCGCAATGCGAGGTGGTCTCGCCATCCGGCACGGTTTATACGCGCAAAACCATCAATGAACCCGTTATTCTCGACCGCGAGGTTTTCGATGTTGCGCTTTTCAACAGGGCCGCATCTGCCGGGGCGCATGCCCTGACCTCCGCTGAAATCACAAACGTCACACTGGGCGGCAACGGAAATGCCGAATCGGTCGCTATGGAGCAAAATGGAGTATCACGCCGGATTGGATGCGGTTATCTGATTGGCGCGGATGGCGTGGAATCTTCCGTGGGCCGCCTTGCCGGATTATCGGGCGCCTGTCCTTTAAGTGAAATTTATTCGTGCTTCGAATACCGGATCAGCGGTTACGAAGGGCCCTCGGATTCCATCCGCTTTTTTATAGGCCGCAAACTCGCACCCCATGGGTACATTTGGGTCTTTCCCAGGCGCAAGGGCGAGGCGAATGTCGGCATCGCGCTCGTTAGGACAAACCGGAACAACGGACATCCGCCTAAAGCGTATCTCGATAGTTTTATGGCCGTCCATTTTCCAGGCAAGCCGGTAATTGCAATTTCCGGCGGCGGAATTCCAATCGACGCGGGGCTGAAATCAATTGCACGGCGGAACATGGTGCTCATCGGAGACGCCGCGCACCACGCCAACCCCTTTTCGGGCGGCGGCATCATGAATGCCATGGAGGACGCGGACCTGCTGGTGAGATTGCTGGTAAAGTCAAAAAGGAAGCATGGTAAGGAAAACCTCGCGCGATACCGCGGCATATATTTCAGGAAACAGGGCTGGATATTGAAATGGCAGCGCGCTGCGCGCCGGTTGTTTTACGGGTTTAATGACGCAACGGTGGAGAAGTTGTTTCGCGTTGTTGACCGGGCCCTGGGGACCGGGGACGTTTTGAGCATGCGGAAGCTCTATTGGGCGTCAGTGAAGGGGTTTATCAGGAGCGCGGTTGGAGCTGCCCCTTCAGGGTCTTAAGGTCGTTTCGGGCGATCTGCCAGATTTCTTCAGCATCAACGCTCATCGGCAGAGCCGAACGGCGCGATGTAGGCTTCCACCTTTTCAACGGCCTCAAGAATCCCCGAAATGTTCCGTGCGTCTTTATTACTGGACATAAATGACTTCGCTCAAAATGGCATTCCGGGCATAGGGCTTCAGGTATTTTTCGCGGGCAATATCCACTGACCTGTTGAACGTTTTTCCGATAAAATCCTTCAGTTCCAGCTTAAGCCGGTGAATGTCGGGTGTACCAGACTCGATTTCAACGATGATGTCGATATCACTGTCATCGCCCTGTTCGTTGCGGGCAAAGGAGCCGAAAAGGCCGATTCTTACGATATGGTAATACGAACGCAGAACGGGCAGGTTTGCCCTTAAAAAACTGATGATGTCGTTTTTGTTTATCATAGCAATATGAATATAATCTTTTTAGCTTGCGGAAAAAAGAAAACCCTGGGACAACGCTTCTTTACGTTGTCCAAAAGTTGGGGTGAAATCTAACCTGGTGTTATGCAGGTGCTTGTATACCAATCTATGGTCTTTTTTAAAGCCTTCTTCAAAACAGGGCCAAAACAAGCCCATGTTTTAACCAAAATATGGACAAAACAGCGGGCTATATGGATATATGTTGGTTTTTTCCAGACGAGGGAGGCTGCCATGCTGCCGTTTGAAGACAAAGCCCTTTTTCAAGAGCGCCTTGACGCAATCCCGGCCGGATACCCTGGACAACGGGTTCATACTGCGACGACAATGGCTTCAAATTTCTCGGGTGGAATGGATAGGCCGTCTTCCTTCAAGACAGCGAGATACCCTTCAATGGCCTCTTTGATGTTGACGATGGCCGTTTCCTTGGTTTCCCCCCCTGGCTGACACAACCCGGAAGGCTTGGGCATTCCACCACCCAAAGGTTGTCTTCGCCCGGGTATAAAATGACTTCTCTCATGGCAATTCCTCCATTGTATAGTGTTGATTGTGATTTCAAATCCCGCGCCAAGGCCCGCAAACGAAAGGTTTTACATCAACGATGCTTTCATGGCCAGAACATGCTGCTTCAGCAATGGAATGTTTTTTTGCACCGTATCCCATACGGATTCAACATCGACACCGAAATAATTATGAATTAAAATATTCCGGAACCCGACGACTTCCTTCCATTCGACCGCGGGAAAACGAGACTGAGTCGCCGCGGGTATATTACGGGCCGCCTCGCCGATGACTTCGAAGTTCCTTATGACGGCATCCAAGGCCATGTCATCTTTTTGAAATTCCGACGCAGTCTTGTCCGATGTGTATTTTTCGATCTTTTGAATGGCGCTCAGGATATCTTCGATAAAAAGAATAATATCGCGGTCTTTTTCAGACATATTGGGCGGATTCCAGGATATCTTTCCTTAAACGGGGCTTCACCGCTTCTTTAATGACCAAATCAATCCGGGTACCCAGTAAGGTTTCCAGATGTTCTTTTAAACGCATATAATTGAACATATCCTTATGCCCGGATTCAAATTCAACAAGCAAATCGATGTCACTGTCCGGACCGGGGTGTCCATTCACAAACGAACCGAACAAACCAAGCCGCTTAACCTTGAAAAGGTCTGTAATTTCAGGAATGTTCACCTTTAACAGGTCTGTAATTTCATTTCTGCTTTTCATATATATTAATATAGGTTTTTTTTAATTAAAACCCCATTCTTTTCGACGTCACCTCGCAATCGATTGTTTTTTATAGTCAACCCGTTGTACCATAATAGTATTTTTGGGTCATGGAACAGGCCATGCTTAAAGCGGCTTTCTGGGATTACCCGGAATACACCGACAATTCCAGGTTAAAGGACGCAATTGATAAAAACAGGAACACTCCGGCCGCGGGATGGTTTCTTACCCGGCTGCTGGAATATGGCCGTGCCATCGATGCGATGCGTTTTTACACGGTCGCCGAAATTGCGGAAAACCTGGCTTCCCTAAAACTTTCCGGACCCGTGCTTGAAAAATGGCGCCGGTTGGTACAGGTATATGGACAACCCAAAAGAACACGTTAGCGCCTACGCGTCTCCGCGCCTGCAATCCCTGCTCTCCGAACTGTCCGCCCTGCCGGACATCCACCGGGATTTCTTCCTGACCGGAGGAACCGCGCTGTCGGTCTTTTACCTTCATCACCGGGTGTCCGAAGATATCGGCTTTTTCAGCACCGCCAATCCCGATCTGCCGTTTATCGCCGTCGAACTTTCCAGAAAATATGGCCCGCGCGCAGTTCGAATCCGCCAATCCGAGATGTCGGTCTTCTTTCTGATAGACGGAATCAAGGTCGACCTGGTAAAAGATCCCTTGTCGCTAAAAGTGGAGCGGCCCGGTGTTTCCCTGCAAACAGGCGGGTCGGTTTCCCTGGATACGCTTCGGAACATGATGTCCAACAAGCTCTGCGCTTCCGTGGGACGCAGGGAACCCAAGGATTATGTTGACCTGTTTTTCCTGCTGGGCAACAGGTCCGAAACCGAGTGGACATCGGTGTATGCCGACGCGCGGGAAAAGGACGCGCTTTTTGACGATGCCCCAAGTGTCGCCTATCAGCTGGAAACCGGCTTCACCTACCTCAAAGAAAACCCGGCGCTTATGCCAAAATCGCTTCTTCCGTTCGACCTGGAAAAAGCGGAAGCCTTTTACAAACGCTTCTGCGGCCATATATTCTCATTCGTAAAACCGGCGTAAGGGAGCCGGCAGCGTGCTGCGCGCCGGTTGTTTTACGGGTTTAATGACGCAACGGTGGAGATTGTCACAAGGTGCAAGACTTTATTGCAACAAGATACCGCGAATTCGTTCAGATGTTTTACCATCCCCATAAGGATTTACAGCCTTGGCCATTTTATTATAAACCTCCGGAACTTCGAAAAGTTCCCGGAGTGCCTTTATAATAACGTTTGTATCTGTGCCTACTAGTTTCGCCGTCCCGGCGTCCACCCCCTCCTGCCGTTCCGTGACATCACGCATGACAAGTACGGGCTTACCCAAGGCGGGCGCTTCTTCTTGAATACCGCCTGAATCGGTCAGCACTAGGTAGGACTTTTCCATAAGCCAGATAAGATAGGGATAATCTAAGGGTTCAATTAGATGAATATTCTTTATACCTTTGAGAAATTTATCGACCGGTTTCCGTACGTTTGGGTTCAAATGCACGGGGTATACGAATTCCGCCTGGGGATATTCTTTCGCTGAGGTCTGGATGGCACGGCAGATGTTTTCGAAGGGGGCACCGAAGCTTTCCCGCCGGTGACCGGTGATTAAAACAATTCTTTTGGAGAAATCGAGATACTTGAAATGCTTGAGATAAGACTTTTCTCCGTGCTGTTTAATAAGCGAAAGACCAAGATGCAGGGCATCGATGACCGTATTGCCCACCACGTGCACATTGTCCTTGATATTTTCACTGAAAAGGTTCTGCCGGGCCCGTTCCGTGGGGGCGAAATGATAATCCGCTATATGTCCGGCCATGATACGGTTGATTTCCTCCGGGTACGGCGAATACTTCTGCCCGCTACGTAGGCCGGCCTCCACATGGCCAACCTTGATTTTGCAGTAAAAGGCCGCCAGTGCGCCGATAAAGGCGGTTGTGGTGTCGCCCTGGACCAGTACGCAGTCGGGTTTGACTTCATTCAGTACCGGTTCAAGGCCCTTCAGTCCTTTGGCGGTGATGTCAAAAAGCGTCTGGTTGGGCTTCATGAGGTCGAGGTCATGGTTGGGATTGATCTCAAAGAAATCAAGTACTTGATCCAGCATCTGCCGGTGCTGGGAAGTGATGCAAACCTTCGCGGTGAAACCGCTTTTCGGCTTCCGGCAAAGGCGTATCAGCGGCGCCATTTTAATGGCTTCCGGACGGGTGCCAAAGATGAAAAGAAGAGTTGTCATAGATTGGTTGTTTTAGGTGAATTGTTAAGATAATAATTAGCGCGTGCAAGAACAATCCGCAGTGCAACAAGAAATGCAACAAGAAACGTAAACCTAAGACCAGAACAGATGTATAACCTACACAGAATTACTGATGCCCTCGCATGAGAGCCTAATTCGTAAGAACGAGACGTTTGACAATTGTTTGATCGCCTGCAGTCAATCTACAGAAATAGATTCCTGTTCTAACCATCTGTCCGAAATTGTTTCTTCCATCCCATATTGCCTTTGCCTGAATAGTATGATTTCCCAATCTACCGCGAGCAATCGAACGAACCAACTGGCCCTGGATGTTGTAGACATTTATTATATATTCCTGGGATTGACCGCCTACTGGGAGCGAAAAGCATATTGAAGCAGTGCAATTGAACGGGTTGGGGGATACATGTAATTCCGCTCCAGGATTACCGGCCTGCAGATTCACCCGCTCCACACCAATACTATCTTGGCGAACATATACCGAAGTATCCGTTGTGCAAGAAATACCACACAACTTGGTGCTGACAACCAAATATTTATCCATTATTGTCAATTTTACGGTGTCATATCTGCTAAAAAGTGTGCAACTTAATGTTTTCCCGAGATGGCCGGTTGGATTGAATGCCTGATTATTGGTAATACTGTCGTTCATTTTAAACACAATCGATAGAGGACTGATCTCTATCGATTTATTATATCCTTCTGTTTGGGGACCCATTATTGAAGTATTTTTTAAACCTCCACTCCCAGAGATAATGATGGATTCATACAACCACTGCCATATCCCATAAAACAGTGATTTTATAGAATCAGCATTGCACCCGTCCAGCGATGGCCTTGTATCAAACATATCATAATACGATGAGGAATTGATTATCCATGGAATTGTTTTAAAAGTATCACTCGGCTGATTTAATTCAATACCTTCAATGGTCATAAAACATGAATCGGTATAGATTGTTTTTAGAGAAAAAGTTAATTTCTTACCAGTTCCTGCTCGGGTTGCGGTATCTCCCCAAACCGAATCTGGTATTACATCCGTGTGTAAAACAGAGTCCCGAATATGTACCCACAGTTTACAACTGTCATTTTCTGAATCAAAAAGCGAAAAATCAGTTTCATTATAATATTCCAGGGCTTGCTCGTGTTGATAACTCGAGTACGCATACAAGGTTCTTTTCCACGTGGTATCGTACTGCCAACCGCAGTGATTGTCCGAACAAATTAAGGTACTGTCAATAGTGGTCACGGAATCTGTTTCAGATGTATAAAAAAGTGGATTCTTATAGTCATCCGATAGCAATCGGGAATAAACCTTACCTCCGATACCGTTAAGGAAATAAGGGATATCGTTTGCCAAGGTACTAATAGGAACTATAAATAAAAGGAAAACAAGCCGCCACATATTCCCTCCATGTCGTACGCACCACGGAATACATCGATTAATCATAAGATATATAAAGTAGAACTATATATCAATCCCCCGTTTCTGAGACGCATTGCCTCATTAAAAATGTTACCAGTGGTTTTAGGGTGGTACATTTTGAAGCGCCCGCTAACATTTCACTGAATCAATTTCACCAATCGACTCACCATTTTATCAATGGTAAATTGTTCGAGGTACCTTTCACGTGATTTTCTGCTCATAATTTGGTAGCATAGGGGGTCTTCACATATCGCACGGATCGCTTTCGCAATTGCTTCCGGTGAACGCATAGGAACATTATACCCACTTTCACCATGAGCATTCACCCAAGGTACACCCGACCCCGGAATTTCAGTCGCGACAATGGGCTTCGAATGCATCATGGCTTCGAGCATGACCATACCATAGGCTTCGGATCGATGGACTGAACTCATGCAATAAATGTCACAAGCTGCCATGTATGCATCGACCAACTTTTCCGGTATCCGACCCACCAGGACGACTTTCTTATCCAAACCTTCCCGCTTTATTTGTTCCAGTAGTTCCTTGCGGAGAGACCCCTGCCCCCCAATTAAAACGACATAATCATCCGGCAGGTATTTAGCGGCAAGGACTAGCCAGTTAAAACCCTTATAATAAATCAAACGCCCTAAAGCATAGACTATCCGCTTGTCTGGATATTGATTCCGAATCATCTCTATATCGAGACGGTCCGCATCAGCAGCATGGTCACGAATCGCAAAAGGAATCACAACAACCTTTGCGGAATAACGTCTTAATGTATCGGATGCTTCGGCATACGGTGGGGAACCAACCACAATATGATCAGCTATTTTCGCCAGCCACCGCTCCATTGGCTGGAAAAGCCGTCCCAGATATTTCTGTCGGACAATATCACTGTGCCATATTAGAATGATTCTGGCTTTGGGCCGGGCAAGCCATAATGCCAGTACAGCAAGTGGATTGGGACAATGAATAAAAACAACATCATATTCGTCGCGTATCTTCCGCCAATGCTGGATATATTCAAGCGATAAAGGAAGCGATGCAAATTGTAGGAAAACCCTGGCACGGTATATTTTTGAGCCCAAACCGCATATATCAAAGGCTGTGCCTTTGTCATGATTAAAACAGAGTACATCAACAACGTATCCTAAACGGACGAAGCTTTCACATATTTCTTCGGTTACGGTCTCAATGCCACCGTGTGCAGGCGGAAAAAACTTGCCAAGTTGAAGTATTTTCAGACGCTCTCCTTTATCCCCAGGACGGTTCGGTATATTTCAAGAGTCTTCGCGGCACAGGCTTCCCAGGTAAAGCGCTGAATATTTAGATAGCCTTTTTGGGTCAGTTGCTTTCCATATTCGGCATCTTGGGCAATTCGCAGCATGGCAGTTGAAATGGCATTTAAATCAACTGGATTGACAAGGGCAGCGGCATTACCTGCAATTTCAAGCAGACTGGAGCAATTCGAGGTAATAACCGGGCATCCATAGGACATGGCTTCAAGAACCGGAAGGCCGAATCCTTCCAACAATGAGGGAAACAACAAAGCAGTTGCAAACCTATAATGCATGGCCAGTTTTTCCGCAGTTAGAAAACCACTAAAATGTACTTTATGCAGGACCTTCAACTTTGCCGCCAGCTCCAATAAATCCGAATCAGAAGGCTCCACCTTTCCAATGAGAACCAGATGGGAATCAAAAGCACCCTGAATCGCTGCAAATGCTTCAAGAATGCGTTTTGTGTTTTTATGGGGGCGACGTCGGCCAACACTTATAAAATAGGGAAACGCGTATGGGGAAGAATCTGAGGACGCTTTTGTTAAAGGTTGATCTACTCCAGGATAAATAACCCTCGGTTCAATTATACCCCGGAAACGTTCCAGCAACGCTTCCTTAGTGGTTTTAGAATCGCATATAATCGCATCCGCCCGCCTGACCGACCATTCGATGCGTCTGGCCAAAAAGCCTTGCTTCCAGCGCCTATATCCGAAGTTATCCTGTAATGGAATAATATCATGAATAGTACAAACCACTTTCTTTCGGCCGCAAAATAATGGCACTAAGAAATGAGGTACATGATATAGATCATAACCGGATGGCAACGGTTTGATAAACTGAAACGGAGACAACGCCCTGCCCGGATAATCAATCGACGTTACAGGCAGAAATGGTGAAATCCCCCTTATGTACGTTCCGATTCCATCGTCTCGAATACAGGGATATAATGCGACTTTCATGAATTCCTACATTTCAATGTGATCGCAGCATTATCATGGTTATATAATCGCCATGTACAAACTAAAAGCCCCAATAAAACCCAATAATGGGGATAATAAAAATAGGCACTGAATAAGTATTGAACATTCATGGCCAGGAAACCATAAGAAAGTCCAAGCGCCGTAGAATATTCAAACGAAAAGGGTTGCAAATGCCATAGCAATCTGAACGATTGAAAAAACACATACCCGAGTATGGCCAGAAAACTCAATAGGCCAAAAACACCATTTTCAGCCCATAAATTCATAATCAGGTTGTTTGGAATCAGTCGAGTAACATTTCCGGAAAGCATCGCAAAATTCGGCTTATACTCATCATAACGGTTTGTATAGTTATAAGGGCCCACACCAAACCAAATATTATCCAATATCATTTTCCAAGCAGTCGCATTAAACTCCCTTCTCTGTGCATAGGCGCCCTGTTTATTATTGAGAAAGCTTTCAGTAAGAATATACTGCGCAGAAAAAGTGCTGTTCTTGTTTTGGCTCTTTGTCATCAACCAAGAACCGATAACGAACAACAATGCCCCCCCAAGAATAACAAACAATCGTACTCGCTTAAAGTTGAATCCGATTCCTTTGCGCAGCAGCAGCAGTGGAAACAGCATCGCCAGTGCAGCAAAGGTCCCTTTTGATAATGTAAAAAACAGTGCCAGTATAATTATTCCAAGAAGGCAGAAGAGTCTACGAACAGGAAATAAATTATAATTCCTGTCATACCAATACGACAGAAGAATTGGTAGAACAATTAAGAGATAATTTGCAAAGAAAGCTGGCTCCTGCATTGTTGAATGAAGACGGGGAAACCACCAACTGAATCCAAAACGCAACCCTGTCTTAAACCCTAAAAGAAAACCTATGTACTGTACCAAGCCAAAGAGGGAAGCAATGAATGCAGAGTATGCAATAACTTTCAATGCGACGTTCAAGCGAGCATTCGTCGTAATAAGGTGGGTTGTTAACAGATAAGACAGGCACATAAACGAGAGGGCGACCAACAACCGTACGCTACCCATGATATCATTGGATAGTATGGCAGAAAACACATTGGAGCAAATAAATATCAACAACAAACCATCGAGAATCGAAAACCTAAAAGGCAGTTTTCTCTTCTGGATATAACACAATACAGAATATACAGCAAACAAGCTTGCCGTGATAAATAAAAACCAATGAAAGGGTTTAACAGTAAACCCCAGTTGAAAATTAAGAACTTCATGAATCGGCAGAAACGCCAGAAAACATAAATAGGTCAACCACATGCTTCAAATATCTGTTTAAGTTTAAAGGCAGAAGCCTCCCAGGAAAACTGAAGGACACGTTCCTTTCCCAATTGATTATATTTTTCGCGCTGGAACGGGTCAATCATTAACTTATGCAATGCGCTTACCCATGCATGAACGTCCAAAGGTTCGACTAAAACCGCTGCGTTTCCTCCAACTTCTGGAAGCGATGCGCGGTTCGAAGCAACCACCGGCACACCGCTCATCATGGCCTCAAGTATGGGCATACCAAATCCTTCGTAAAGAGAAGGATATGCAAACACTTTAGCGTTCTGATAAATCGCAGGCAAATCCTCATCAGGGACGTAACCTGTCAAGAGAACCCTTTTACTGCAAACGCCTTGCTGTAACATCCTAAGACTCTCATCTGAAAGCCATGCTTTCTGACCTACAATAACAAGATTACCCGGATAACCATTGGACACAAATTGCTGAAAGGCCTTGGCCAGAGTTGTGATATTTTTTCGCGGTTCAATATTACCGACATAAAGAATATAATCGTTTGGTAGGCCATATTTTAATCTTACATATTCAAGCTCCTTATTTTTCAGGGATGCCTGAAAGCGTTGGTCCGCGGCCATGGGTACCACACATGTTCGCGCCGAAATTCGGGCTCCATAAATTCGGTGAATTTCTTGGTGTGAATAAGTTGAGATTGTCATTATTTTATTAGCAGTCCTAATTGAGATAGCCATGGTGACCCGTAATAAACAGAGGGTTTTAAAGGGAAAAAACTGACTGCAAGCGATAGGACTCAAATCATGGAATGTCGCAATTTTCTTTATTTTACAAGGAATAAAAGGAATAAAATAACCAGCCCCCCAAAAAAGCGCAACATCTTTTTTGATCAACCATAAAGGCAGATAAATATAATTCCATAAATCCACCCAAGGATGATGAACAAGCTTAAACCTGGTTCGGTAAAACTCAACCGTATTAGGCAACCAGTCCGGACGTCGGTTACCTATAATTAAATATTCATTTTTATTATCAATCTTAAGCAATGATCGTATTAAACTCTCCGTAGCCACACCAATTCCAGATTTATTTTCCGCGGTCCTAGCATCTATAGCGATTCGCATACCTTACTAGACTCCAAGCTCGTTGAATATCCGAAGCGTATCACTTGCTGCTTTTTCCCATGAATACTTAGCGGACTGTAAAAGAGCTGCAGCTTCAAGTTTTCTTCTTAGTATGTGATCCTGTGACATTTTGCTAATTGCGTCGGCAAGAGCCGCTACATCTTCTGCAGGAAAAACGATCCCGGCATCGCCAGCCAAGTCAGGAAGTGCTCCTCGATCCGAAATAATAACAGATTTGCCACAACGCATAGCCTCAAGTACCGGCAAGCCAAAGCCTTCATCCAGCGAAGGAAGAATCAGTAATTCACATAGGTTGTAGAGCCATGGCAAATCCTCATTTTCAATTTCTCCAGGAAAATGAACCCGAGTTTCCAGTTGCAACTTCTTTACGAGTTCGAATATCTCATCATAGAGCCAGCCTTTCCTGCCAGCTATCACTATGTCCGGCACCTCGGTACGCTCCCGTAATAGATGGCACGCACGAACTAATACGGGGATATTCTTTCGCGGTTCCAAGGTTCCCAAAAACAGATTGAATTTACCAGGCAAACCATACTTTTGCTGTATCCGAAGCTTTTGATTCGTACCGACTATTAACGGTCTAAAGTTTTCATTGGCTCCTTCAGAGATGACTGTGCATCGGCAATCCTTATCCGCACCGTAAAATCGAATAACATCTTGCCTGGTAGCCTCTGAAACACAAACGATACGGTTCGCCCGCTGAATTGAGTATCGTATCCAATACTCCAAGAATCGCTGACTGGAAACCGTTAATGCGTTCTTTTTCTTTAAGAAAGCTAAATCATGAATTGTAATAACAGTCTTTGTTTCACCATCAAGTAACGGCAGCGTGAAGTTTGGAGAATAAAAGAGATGCGATCGACCAATCCATTTATTCATGGGGAACATTTTAAAATATCGCCAGAATCGATTAAGAAAACGGCCAGGAATATTAAATGGTATAAAATGCGCATTTTCATAACGATTAAACCGTTCATGCCTTTTACGGCCAATCAAATTATATTGGCGCGATGAATCTTGGCGCAACAAATGTTCAAGAATATTTTCTGTATAAACGGCTACGCCACCCGGTACCGAGAGAGAACGTATATCGAAAGCAACTGTATTCACGGCTCAACACATCTGAAAGGGCGTACTTATGCTTTTTAGTACTGCGCCATAGTAAGAAGATGGGGAATACCTGCTATTGAGCCATTCTTTGTTAAATAACAACTCTTCGTATCGGGAACGTGTTTCTAATATTAACGCCGCTGTCTGTTGCGGATTTTCCCTATGAATGATAAGCGTGTTTTTCATGACTGATAACATCTCGTTGTCATTGCAGATATTAACAACAGGGACAACGTTATAGTACAAATAATATATGACCTTCATAGGCGAACCCACCAGATTTCGTTTTTGGCCATAAAATTGATTATAAATAGCAAAACCGAACTGATAAGCGCTTAAAACATCGGGTATGTCATAGCTTTGTACAAAACCCTTATATTTAGTTTCCGGCACATTTTTTGTCAACCTACGAATACTTTCAGAACCATAAACATCCAGCCTCCAGGGCTGTTGATCCAGCACTGACAAGATTTTGATAATTTCGACCATCTGATTAAAATCATGCCATGCCGCGCCAGTTCCAAGATAAACAATTCTATTTTGCTTGCGCTTTTTTCTATGGAAGAGAGGCCTGACTACAACCGGCCATGGACGCGAAAAATAATGCGGACCTGTTGGATATTTTGAAGAATCAGTCACTAAAGCGATATCACAAGATATAAGGCATCGGGCGTCATAGGAATAATCATTTACTTCGTATACAAACGACGATGCCTTATAACGTCTGAGTTGCGATATAAAGCTAAAACGATCAGTAGCTCTTTCATGAACTATGCGGGGTTTTAGTAGTTTATAGGTCAAAGTAACAATCTCTTTATAAAACAAATTTAATATTTTCTTTATAAACATAGCACTCGGTTTATTTAACGGCAACGCTTGCGTACCATCCTTAGATTCTCTCTTTAAAGGAATACGAGTGCGCCAATAGACAATATTAAGAAGCAAATTGCCTTGCCAAACCGTCACAATACAAGGATGAAAAGCCCCAATAACAAAGCATCGAATGCCATTCTGATTATACCCTTCTATATTCGCAATCAAATGCGCAACCCCGCCGGCTCTTGTCTTATCATAAATATTTATTTCAGGGTATAGAAGAAGACAAGTTGTTAATCGCACAATTTATTTGCCCTTCATATCTCAGGTTTTTTTCATCCAGCGGGCGTACCACATTTGAAACATCAGCAAAAACCATATTCGGTTAAAATTGATAGGCTTTCCAGCAAGAAACTGTTGTTTAATAGCGCTGATTTCGACCGAATTAAAGCAACCTTGCGCGTGTACCAACGACGGATCTAGATATTCATCTAGAAGATAACGTAGTTCTTTTCGTAGCCAAACATCAACCGGTATTCCGAATCCATGCTTTGGCCGTTCCATCATATTGGCTGGAATATGTTTATATAATATCTTTTTCAATATTCTCTTACATAAATTCTTTTTTATTTTGAAGGATGTTGGCAGTGTCGCTGCGTATTCAACCAATCTATGATCAAGATGGGGTTCACGACCTTCCAAACTTGCCGCCATTGTCGCTCGATCTACTTTGCATAGAATATCATCCGACAAATAGGTTTTTAAATCCAACGCCATCATAATGTCTTGAACCGTATTTGTTTTCTTCAATAACCCTGAATCATAAAAAGCCGTTCGTAATCTGTAAGGATCATGCTTCAGCAAGCGTTTTATCTGTGTCATTGAATTAAAATTCGGTTCTACCATCGCACGGGCAAAGCCAGGCAATGAATTCCTTATCAGCACCTCATTAACCACCTGTAATTTAGCTTCGAAAGCAGGGTCATGCAGCAGACCACTGACAAACCGCATGTTGTTTAAAGCAAAAACCAAAACCTGCAGAAGTTTCGAACCTGCATATTTCAGAGCCGGATGCACTTCAAATATTTTTTGATAATATGGGTTGTAAAGATAATTCTCATACCCACCGTAAATTTCATCGCCACCATCTCCAGAAAGAATGACTTTAACACTTTTTGCGGCGAATCGCGACACTAAGAGGGTTGGTATTGCGGAAGAATCTCCGAAAGGCTCATCAAAATAGTTAGCCAATTCCGGGATAATGGAACGAGCTTCGTCAGACGTACAGCGATATTCATGATGATCGGTACCGAGGAAGCCAGCAATCTGGCGCGCGCTTTCAGATTCATCATACGTTGTCTCGGAAAAACCAATTGTATACGTTTTAAGCGGTTGGGACCGTACCGACTGCAAGAGTGCCACAACGGCCGAGCTATCAACCCCACCACTAAGAAAGACTCCGACTGGAACATCCGAAATTAAACGGAGTCGAAAAGCATCTTTCATTAACGATTCGAGTTCAGCTTCCGCATCTTCAAATGAAATAGTTCTCTTCGGCAGGTTATAAGCATCAACAACGTCCCAATATTTTCGCAAATAAAACTGTCGTGAAACCAAGTCTATCGACAGAATATGTCCGGGTGGAAGCTTGTAGACATTCTCAAAAATAGTAGCAGGCGAAGGAATATAACCATAACGCAAAAACAATCCGACAGAATCCATGTTCAATCGTCTTTCAAATACAGGATGACAATGGAATGATTTTAGTTCAGACGAAAACAACAACAGGCCATTATGCCAATAATAATAAAGCGGTTTGACTCCAATACGGTCGCGTACCAGATGCAGGCTCTGTGTCTTTCTATCGTAAATAGAGAATGCAAACATGCCTAGAAAGCGATTAATCGCCTTTAAACCCCAATGCTCATATGCCTGAAGAATGACCTCAGTATCGGTCTGCGATTTAAACTTCTGTCCGAGCGACATCAACTCCTGACGAATTGTCTGATAATTGTAAACCTCTCCATTATAAGTAATGCAGGCATTTCCGCTTATACTTTCGAACGGTTGACGTCCAAGAGGACTCAAATCGATGATAGAAAGACGTCTATGCCCCAACCCCAGACAACCAGTGTTTGTCCGCTCAATAAGTGTTCCTCTATCATCAGGACCACGATGCTGTAGCGCATCCGTCATGGCATCTAGTGTTTCTTTAATTGCCCGGTTTTTAAAGTCAAACAATCCACAGATACCGCACATTATAGCTATTCCTTTTTTCCTGATATTCGATTCATCTGATCTAGTATTTGCCCGGCAACATTTGACGCATTATATTTTTGGATAAGTTCTGCAGGTGCTTTTATTTTCAATGGGCCGCGTTGATGGTCATCATGAATTTTAATAAATGTAGCGGCAAGGCCATCTTGATCCTGCGGCAAATTAAAATAAACACCCTGAATTTTTCCCAGTAGTGTAGCCGAGGGTCCTGTTGAAGGGGTTATCGCCCAAATCGGCCTCTCAGCCCCAAGATAATCAATGAGTTTGGAAGGAAGAAAAAGATTTTTTTCGGCTGGAGCATCAATAAGAAGAAGCATATCAGATGTTTTCATTAGTTCAAGACTACTCAAGTAGTCAACCTCTCCCATAAAAGCTACATTTCGCGGCCATTTTGAACCGGTATAAGTATTTGGATCAAAATCGACAGGACCGTAAAATTCTATTTTAAAGCAATCAGCCTTTTCCGGAAAACGTTTTGCAAAATCTTCAAAGGCTTTGATCAACACAAAAGGTTTTCTCGGACCATAGAACTGCCCGATGTAGCGTAATATTATCTTATTTTGATGACGATGCAGAGCCTCTCTTGGATACCAGGACGCTTCAAAACCATGGGGAATAACAATTATTTTATTACACCATTTAGCGGGATATCTATCTGTAAACAGATCGTGAGTTTCTTTATTTGTCACATTGATGGCATCCGCATTCTTTAATACATTTCGTTCCAGCAATCGATTTACATAACGGGATAGCCCGCCACGCTTAAGGTAGGGATTGCCAAGCCAGGGATCGCTAAAATGTACCAACCACGGCATTTTTCTTCTTTTCCATATACGATATCCAAGCACATGACTGCTCAACGGACTTGACGAGGAATGAAGCAAATCATACTCTTCAAGGTTTAGCCCATTTATGGATTGAAGCGCCCAGGATATGGTTTCATCCGGAATTGTCCTAAAGAACGGTGAAAATCGATACAAGGCTCGATACCCAAGCGAATTCTCTGAAGATTTAAAATAAAACCTCTTCCGAATTCCTATATGCCAGAGCTGGCCATCTAAAAAAGCATCATAACGGCTTGAACAATAATTATGATCTACCGTTAATAAATCCGTCTCCCATCCGCTATTGATAATGTATTTAAGATATTTGATATTAAGGAAAGCCTCTGCGGATGCAAGCGGGGCAAAACCATGTGCTACAAAAAGTTGTCTCATCTGAATTCAACAGGATTCATATTTAATATTTATATGGCTTTCAATTTGCGACAATAGTTGTTGGTAAGTTACAAACGTCACGTTATTGTTTTTCATATACTCCAGACATTCATAAAATCCTTTAAAGCAAACCACTTGAGACGGATCGACATAATAGTTCAACACGCCATAATAGTTTCTACCCTTAAAATAATCCACCATCTTCTTCAATTGCATTATATAATCATTTGGGCCGACAAATCGTTTCTTTTCATATAGAAAACTCCATGAATCTAATATCTTGAGCGGCCAGTCAAAGCATCCGGATACCGGTATTTCGTAAAGACCGAACCGCCGTTTATTCATCGGGCCATTTATAAATCCGTAAGACGGAAGTGTTGATGTTGAATACTCATAATTCATTTCTTTTAATGTACTATGTAGGAAATCTAACTGCTTAGCCTTTTGGAACGATCCAAAATGAGGCACACGGAATCCTATGGGTTGTTTGTCCGTTATTCGTGACACCGCATCATGCCCCTTTCTAATATCATCAATGACTTCTGACTTAGAAAGCATGTCATAGAAATAATGGCTGATATATTCCCCTTCCACTGTCAATGTTGTATGGTTTTTATAACCATGATTTATGAACTCAATGTTGGACTTAGATGCAAGCTTCTTGTAAATGCTTGAATCCTGCAACAAAAGTTCACCAGGAACAGCCAAAACAGAGGCTAAGCCATGGTTAAATAAGAATGGCTGAATAACATTAAGAGCTTCCGCATCCTTGGCTGTATCGCAGTCAAAAGATATTATCGCGAACAGCCCTCCCAACCCCTGTTTTCGAGAAAGATGATGATACCATCGAAACAGCATAGGACGCAAATACATGGCCATGCGATTAGATATTTTATTTCTTATTTTCATTATTGTTTTGTATTGCTATGAGTTTACGGTAGATGCTCGCATATTCTTCTTCTAGTCTTTTAGGTTCCCATTGTGCTTCCGCATATAACCGTTCGGATGTTCCCATTGAAAGACGGAGCGCCTCATCAGAAATAAGTTTTATTAATGCGATTCGATAGGCTTCCTCGGTGTTGTCCACGAGCAATGCACTACAAGATTCGAGCTCTCTGACATCATAACCTTTGATTCGGTTATGAATTACGGGCAAACCACAAAGCAGTGCTTCCAACATTGCTTTGCTTATTCCAGGGTATTCATTGACTACGGCAAATATATCATAGTTGTGCAAATCGGAACAGAGTATGTCATTTGGCATTGTGCAAACAAATTTGACTCTATCAGCAATTCCTAATTTATTTGACAGCACAATCAATTTGTCATGAATGGGTCCGTCTCCGATCAAGGTCAAATGGATATTGGCGATAGTAGCAATCGCACGTAATAGATTCTCGGGATTCTTTCCAAGTATTTGTTGTCCGACGCAAAGAACTTTAGCGACGCCATCGATACTGTATCGTTCTTTTTTATAGAGGAAAGGTGCATTTATGACGTTATGCAAAACAGTGTATTGCGTGACGTTGAGACGTCTCAAATAAGAGGCGATTGCGTGATATACCGGTATTACTTTCTCGGCGTTTTTAAGTACCAAACAATCGGTTGAAGCAAATAAATGCTGCCGAATCCTTTCTTTTAGCCTAGGAGAGTGCAATTGAATATTTGCATCCGGGTGTGTATGTAGCGAAACAATATATGGAATACCCAATGATCGTTTGATCTCCAAGGCGAGCCAGCCATTCAATCCAACTCCGAAACATCTTATTATGGAAGGTCTAATTTTACCTGCCAATGAAACGGCAGGCAAAGCCCATTTCCGTAACAGCCATTGACGACACCCTAGCGTTCGCCAAATAAATTGATGCCAGGGCGGCAAATTATGGATAAACAATTGCGCTTGTCCAGCAATTTTCACGAGCGATGCAAGGTCGGGCTTGTCGTTATTTACTAAAACAATATGGACCGTTTTGAAAACATCATCTGGATTGTAATATCTTTCTATTACCTCACCTTTTGCGACAATATCGGATAACACGTCATTCAGAATCACCATTAAGCATGGAGGCGGCTGCATTATGGGCATGTCTGAAATAATCCGCATTTATTTATTACCCTTTATGATAAGCCATTGTCCCCTCCATTCAGACATCCAATAAGATATAGCCTGCTGAAATAAAGTTCGTGACGCCGCTACAGCAGAGCGCCATTGAATGTTCTTGAAATATGCTTTCTGAAACAAGCGCTTTAATTGCCAATAATTCCAGCAGGGAAGCCGGTGGCCTTCTTTCTTCTCCAGCAATCTTTGCGTTCGCCGATTGTAATCAAAGAGCAGGAGTTGTCCGCCAGGTTTTAAGATACGATGGCATTCCTTTAAAACCATTTCACTGTCCGGCATCTGATAAAATGCCGCAACAGAAAATATCAGATTAAAGGAACCTTCTGCAAAAGGCAACTTTGAACCTGAAGCAACCACATTTACATCTCGAGGAAAACCATCCGAATACGGAAGCGAGGTAATATCCAATCCAACATAGATCCATTTAAAAGAGTCGCGATATTGCGCAGTTCCGCAGCCAAGGTCCAGCACACGACATTCTGGAACCAGTAATTCCTTGAGATGATATTCAACAAAGCTGAGACGTTCCTTTTTATTCATGCGAGTCACGCACCCTTGAATAACCGTCCTCGTATTCCTCCCCATGCAGTCCTCATCATCGAAGGGGTGAGCACACCCGACACATAGAGCAAACTGACATAGGCCAGAAAGCCAACGATGACCGGAAGCATTAAACCTGCTACTCGCGGAACTGCGATGTATCGCGCAGCCACCCAAACCAACAACCCCATGAGAACTGAATATGCTACAATTTTACCAGGAAACCTGATATCAACTCGTAATTCCGTATAAACCATAGCTATACAATAAGACATTGTGAATTGAACGCTAAATCCTATTGCAGATGCAATCGCTGCGCCTAAGATTGACAAACGCGGGATCAGGATAAAATTCAACGCCAACGTGCACAATGCGCCCGTGATAATAGAAAGTGTTGAGAAATATTGCCGGTGAACCAACCCTAATGCGACATCAAAATAGCTTGAAAGCATGTGAAATAAATATCCCAGAGTAATAATGGCCATTACAGAAGCGCCTCTACTGAAATCAGGAGTCGCCAGAAGTCCTAATATCCGATCACCCATGATAAAAAGTCCAACAATCGAAGGAAGTGCAATAGCAATAATAATTCCAACGGATTTGTTAAAAAGCTGTTGCAATTCATTTTGCTTTCTTTGATTATACAATTCAGCCGCTGTATTTGGAAAAAGATTCCATATCGGATTGACAAAAACCTGAATAATCATATAACCAAGCGTAAAGCAAAGCGAATAAATCCCGAGATCCGCCAACGTTGAATATTTAACTAAAAATAGCCTCCCGAGAGTATTTAGCCCCCACATTGCATATCCCGCAGGGACAAGAGGTAATCCGAATTTGATTAAACATGACAGGATTGTAAAATCCGGCTTTTGTATCCCATAATGAATCATCATATATCCAAAAAGCCAGACCGCTACCAACAAATCTGCGATAATATTAAGTAAAACCAGCTGGTAAACTCCTAAATGCCTTACAAGAACGATCAACAATGTCGCGAGTCCGAATACCGCTTGCGCTAAAGAAATAAAACCATATATTTTTGCACTGTTTTGAATTCGATACCAATTACGAAGTGTGGTTAGGGCAAAGGTGCTTAGTAACGAAAAGGCTGCCAATGGCATATATTTCGTGTACTCTCCGGACTCTCCAAAAAACAAGACCGCTAATGGCCTTTGTAGAAAAACAAATAGCGTAGAGCACAACAAGGCCGAACCAATTAAAAAAACCATCCATGCTGAAAAATAGCGTCGCTGTTCCAGTAATGGCCGCCCTGGTAGATAACGCAAGATGGCCGAATCCGTTCCAAGGATAAGCAGGGGTGTTACTGTCGAGACAACGATTCCTACTTGTGACCATACACCATAGTTTATCGTTCCAAAATACCGCGTAAGCAGCGGAATAAAAATAAACCCTTTTAATTTAAGGATAATTTCAACCATAGTTAAAAAGGCCGCATTTCGGAAGAACAGCCTGCTCATTCCATCTCCATGGATTCACGGTAAATAGTGATCAGTCGATCTAATACAATCTGCCGCGCATGATGTTTAAGAATCCATTCGCGTGCTTTCAATCCTATTTCTTTTCTAAATTCTGGGTTGTGTGCAATTTCCAAAGCAGCGAGAACATCATCCTCCGTTTTGGAATTCAAGATGGGTATTTCGTCAGCATAAGAACGACTTATAAAATCCTTGTTAAAATAAGTTATTAAAGTTTTACCCATTGATAACGCTTCCAGGGCACCCAACCCAAAACAACCGAGATGAAACTGATCGACAATAATATCGGCCATCGTCATGTAGCGGATTCTATCCGTTTGTGACAACGATGGAAGGAAGGTAACGTGCGTGTTCAGATTCAAATCAGCAACCATTTGACGAGCGATATGACGGTCGGAACCCCTGTCGAGAATGATAGCGTGAAAACGCGGCTCCTTTTTTACATAATTTGCCATAGCACGGATAAACCGGTCATTAAATTTCATCGAATTGCGACCAGGCCAATTATCAGTTATCCCAAAATCAAGGTTCGACATCATAAAACATAGCAACTTGCCTTCATAAATATCAGGACGAGACAGTTGTGATGAAGGTGAAAATCGTTTCTCGTTAATAGCGAACGGAAAAAAAACCGCATGTTTTAGAGAAGCGATAAATGGTAAAGCCACCATATCCGCATTGAGCAGATACACTCGTCGCGCACCACAGAAAAACTTCCGTAACTGTTTACCTTGCCTGTTGCTGGCTTGCGAGGCGCCCTCGCGAATATCACTACCGGTTGCAAAAGCAAGGTAAGCCTTTCTCTTTAGTACAACAAAAATCAAGTAAAGAAGGCTAGGGTATGTCAGCGAACCGGAATTCGAATGCAATACGTCATAGCGCATCAACTGTCGGACAAGTTTCAGTTGAAATCGAAATCGTTGGAGCTGACCTATAAAAAGCGATACCCGACTACCGCTTTTCGGATCAGCGGGTGGCGTTACAATATGAATCCAGGATTCTTTTATACTTAAACCATCTGAGAAACCATTTTTCGTATTAGCAGCTTCCGCCATATTTACGAAAAGGTCAGCCTCAACGCCGCGAGTACGCAATTCAGAAAGAATATCATTGGATACACCAGCGAGGTTGCCGATTAATGCGACTTTCATGCCTGAGTAGTCTGCCGCTCTTGCATGTATGCGAACATTTCGTTATATGTGCTGAACTTGCGTAATACTTTTGCAGGGTTTCCTGCGCAAATGGAAAGGGCTGGTATCGTCTTGGTTACGACCGCTCCGGCACCAACTACTGCGTACTCCCCTACGGTAAGCCCGCATAAAATAGTTGCATTGCTTCCAATACTGGCGCCCCGTTTTATGACGGTTGGGAGATATTCCACATGCCGATGGGTTCTTGGAAATAAATCATTCGTGAACATGACTCCATGCCCGATAAATACCTCATCCTCGAGTTCGACCGAGGTGCATAAAAAAGAATGACTTTCGATAAGACATTTTCGGCCAATCGTTACCCCACGGGTAATCTCAACAAAAGGTCCTATGAAAGAGTCGTCTCCTATCACGCAACCGAAGATATTGACTAAATCTGAATTGAATATCTTGACATTGCGTCCTAATTGGACATTCGAATCAATCATGACTGCCCCCAAAAAGCGCGAATAACGCGGCAAATAGTTTGAACTGTTTCACAAGTAATTTGCGGATACATGGGAAGCGCAAGGACTTCTCGACCAACCGCCTCGGCTTCAGGAAAATCACCCGCTGCATAGCCAAGGTGACTATATGCTGGCTGCAAATGATGAGGATAAGGGTAAAACACATCCGTCTGAATACCATTTTGCATAAGATAATCTTTTAATTCATTACGAACTTCGGGCACTTTTACAACAAAAACATGCCAATTGGGCTCACATTCTTCCGTAATTATAGGCATTCGTAATGGCGTACCTTTTAGCCCTTCACAATACCATTCTACAACTTCTTTCCTTAAAGTGTTGTTTTTTTCAAGATCTCGCAACTTCAGTTGAAGTATGGCCGCCTGAATCTCATCCAGGCGACTGTTACCACCATCTAAAACAATGAGATCCTGCGTTTTCTTTCCATAGTTTCGCATTAATCGCAGACGCTCATTGTAATCATCGCTATTAGTAACAATGGCACCGCCATCACCATAGCCGCCAATATTCTTTGTCGGATAAAAACTAAATGCCGCCAATTCTCCAAGCGAACCTGCTTGTTTTCCACGCATTTTACAGCCATGTGCTTGGCACGCATCTTCAATCACCGGAATTGGACGTGGCAGTAATGCCTTTAACTTTTCGATATCAGCCATTTGCGCAAAAAGATGAACTGGCATGATGGCACAGGTTCGTTCAGTTACAACACTGGCAACCCGTTTGATATCCATGATATAGGTATCAGAATCAATATCAACGAATACCGGCCGTCCTCCAGCCAAAACAATGGCTGATATGGTGGGTATGGCAGTAAAAGGAGTGGTAATGACCTCATCGCCGGGCTGAATTCCTAACACCTTTAAAGATAAAACGAGTGCTTCGGTTCCGTTGGCGACCCCGATGCAATAACGGCAGCCAACATAGGGCGCGAAAGTCTTTTCAAAAGTCTCCAATTCACGCCCCAACAAATATCGTCCTGTTCCGAGTATGTCACTGATTTTTACCAGGATTTCCTCACGATAACGGTCTGCTTCAAACGTGAGATCGCAACGCCAAATCATAAGTTTTGTTTCTCCTTAAAATAACTTATCGTGGCCGCGATAGCATTTCTAAAAGGGGTAAACACAAGTCCATTTAGGCATTTTTCAAGCTTATTATCAGATATTACCGAAGACCCAGGATCAAGTCGTGCCGTGTCTGCATCAAAGGGTGCGAAAGTGTAGCTACCTTGACCTGCCAAATCTATAATTATCTTTACAACCTCACTCAATCGTATTGCTGGACCTGCCAGGTTGTATGATTCATATTCGTGCGACCATCTTTGAGTGAACAGTTTCAAACTATTGTCAACCACATCTTCAACATAAATCAAGTTACGCGTGCGATCCGGGGTTCCGTACAAACAGATATTTTTATTCTCAAGTGTATCACGAATAAAACATCCTATTAGGCCGATGTCACTTCCCGTCAAAGGTTGCCCTTTTCCAAAACAGTTTCCAATTCTCAAGGAGATACAATGGAATCCAAAACGTTGAGCAAAAATACGGAAAAGCGACTCTGCCGCAGCCTTATGAATCCCTTGAACGTCAACGGGCTCTTGCCGATAGTCCTCAGTCACAAATTGAGCAAGTTTGCCATATTGGGAGCGCGAACCTAAATACAGGACAGGCAAAGCCTGTCTTTCCAAAGCGCTCATCAGTGCAAGATGAGAAACATAATTGCATTCAAGATCGAAGCCTGGTTCTTTCATGCCTTCAAAATGCGATGTAAAACCCATGGCATCGATAACCCCATCCTGCCGTGCCGTTAAGTTATTTAATCGCGGAAAAGAGATCACGGACTCGCGAATCCATTCAATATCTTTAAGGGAATCTAACAAATGCCTTTCATGACCACCTGTTTTGGGGATACAGGGGTCAAGAACAGTAACATTTGCGCCCAACTGTACCAAACGCCTTGTGAATGCCGATCCAATAAACCCAGCACCGCCACATATCAAGTATTTCTTTCCATGAAAAGACATCGCGGCGGGGCCCATATCTTAAAATTCGTCCAGACAAAGCTTTTGCGCTTTTTCGTAGTCCGCCATTTGTCCGATATCGAGCCAGTACTCATCCATGGCATATCGGTACATGGGCACATTTCGTTTGAAAAGGACACGAATCAAATCATCCATTCCGAAGTGCTCGTTTAATGGAATATAGTCGAAAATAGCCGACGACATCACATAGATCCCGGCCACCACTTCAACCTTGATATCAGGCTTCTCTTCTACTTTTACCACTCTGTTTTCCGTTGCGGTAACATTGCCGTAACGCAAAGGATAGGTTACTTCCTTAGTTACCATCGTATAAGGGCCTTTATGTTGCCGGTGAAACTGAACCACTATCTCAAAATTAAGATTCGTCAAAATATCACCATTCATTACAACAAACGGTTCATGCAGTATATCACGAACCAAGGCCAATGGCCCGCACGTTCCTAGCTTTATTTTTTCTCTGCTATAGATAAGATGGATCCCAAATTTGGAACCATCACCAAAATAACTTTCAAGCAGATCTGACTTATAATTCGTGGCAAATATAATTTCATCGAAACCATGTTTTTTGAGTTGGCTTATTTGGATCTCTAGAACCGACTTGTCTCCGATGGGCAACAATGGCTTAGGGATGATTTTTGTAAACGGCTCAAGCCGTGTGCCCAATCCGCCTGCAAGAATAATGGCCTGCATTATTTAATTCCTCTTGAAACGATGTTGGTTTATACGTTATAGATATCCGCTTTGTACCGCTCAACGTTATTTTTGAACCATGCAATCGTTCTTAAAAGTCCTTCTTCCAGCGTCACTGTAGGTTTCCAGCCCGTTAGCCTTTGAATCTTGGCCGTGCAAGCCAGCAATCGGTTCACTTCACTCTTTTCCGGTCGCAAACGCTGCACATCTTCGACTATACAAGCAGATGGGTTAATTTCACGAATCAAGAGCGCGACCAAGTCCTTCATTGAAGTTTCGGTCCCCGAACCGATATTAATCTCCTCTCCTATCGTTTCAGGTGTCTTGGCAATTGCGAGAAAACCGTTACAAGTGTCGATTACGTAATTTAAATCACGTGTCGGCGATAATTTCCCGAGACGGATTTCCTTGATTCCTTTTAGTAACTGTATGATTGTTGCCGGTATGATGGCACGCGCCGATTGCCGGGGACCGTACGTATTGAAGGGACGGACAATGGTGACCGGAAGGTCAAATGATCGATAAAACGCTTCTGCAAGACGGTCCGCACCAATCTTCGTTGCGCTATAGGGTGATTGCCCTTGAAATGGGTGCTTCTCATCAATGGGAACATATTGAGCCGTGCCATAAACTTCAGAAGTAGAGGTCACCAGCACTCTGGCAACATTTGCGTCCCGTGCAGCTTGGAGAACATTTAAAGTTCCCTTTATATTTGTATCCACGTAACTGTCGGGCGAGTGGTAGGAAAAAGGAATAGCAATAAGAGCCGCTAAATGGAATACCTGTTCCATACCGTAAACAGCTTTACGCACTCCGTTTGGATCTCGTATATCACCGGAAAATATTTCGATCTCATTTAAAGTAGTTTTCGGAAGCGAATCAAGCCAGCCATAACTATTAAAAGAATTATAAAAAACGAAAGCTTTTACATTGTAACCTTCCTTTATTAGGCACTCAGTAAGATGACTACCAATGAAACCATCTGCACCCGTGACGAGTACTTTCTTATTCATACTGTCATTATTCTTGTTTTTATTAAATGAGCCGGGACGCCTCCTACAATAGAATAGGGCGCCACTGGTTTGCTAACAACAGCATTCGATGCGACAATACTTCCTTTACCCAATAGAACGCCCTTTAATATACGAGCCCCGGCGCCTATCCAAACGTCATCTTCAATTTTAACAAAAGAATACCTTGCACCTTGCTCACGCATGGGTATATGAGTCTTATCATAGACATGCTCGGAGGACAATATTGAAACATGATGGCCAATCATTACATTATTTCCAACAAAAACGCCGCCCTGCCCCGAAACGAAAGAATATTCACCTAAATTAAAATAATTGCCGACCTCAATATTTTCCGGGCTATCAATTATACAACCTGCCTTTATTTTAACACCTTTCCCTGCACGCTTAAAGAGATACCGCGAATAAATTTTACTTGTTAAAGAAACAGTAAGGTCAAACCGCAACATTGACAATAAGGGCAACACCTTCACCCATATTTTCTTACGGATTTTGAACCAAAAGGTATTCAGAGTACTCCCCCCCCCATTTTTCCTTAAATCTTCGGATATTAATTTCCTTTTGCGTAGGATTTTCTGGATTTATTCCTGCCAAGTCGTATAATTTAATACCTTGTGATTTCGCCCATTCTATGATGGTCCATTTTAACAAATCCGGTCCAGGCAATTTCTCTTTAAAGCATTCTTCAGTTTGATAAGAGCCGAGTTCCATTACACTAGAATGCGTTCCCCAGATAGATAGGCCTGCAATACATTTTTCATTAAAAAACGCTGCAAAGGTTTCGAATATTATAGTAGACGATCGCAAGAAATTCCAGCAAAAAAGATAATCTTTCTTTGATACATTCCCCTTCCCATACCTTCTCGCACATTCTTCTGCAAATCTTCCGTATTCTTCCATTTCTTGAATGGTAGCGACACGGTGAATGACAATTCCTTTTTCCTGGGCTTTGCGAACTTCTTTCCGTGCTGCACGATCAAGATTCTTCGTTAAAGTTTCGACATCCGAGGAAAGATTAATTTTTAATGTCGCCCACTTCTTACTTTTCCAGCCGTTTTCAAGAGTGTCGGATAACGTTATTGGCCATTCTCCGCCGGTAATAAGAAAGCCCTTCTCCTTCGCAAAGCCAGTTAATTCCTTTGCCAGAGCGCTCCAGGAACTCTTATTACAGCCAGGCAATTGAACCGGTTGTCCATACCAAGAAAAACATCCCCGAATTCCTTTTAACCTATTTTTAAATCTGCGTATTCCGGCCCATTTCCCTTGCGCGGTTGGTGTAGTAAATCCTATTAACATCAGATGAGGTTTCTCATTCTCTTTCAGGGTAAAATATGTAGGCGTAAAACCTAAAAGCTCGTGAATACGTATAGCCCAAGGTGTCGAATGATAAAGGAGCAAAGAACCCGAAGTTCCTTGTAGTAAACGCACATCCCATTCGGCAGGCGGTTCGTTTGTTGCAATCAATTGATCTATTGATAAACTCATAAGCTTCTTCGTGAAATATCGCAGCGCCACAACCCGATGAAATGAACAGCTACGATAACGATGATCGAAAAAAGGAAGCCGCAAAAAACCGAAAGAAAAAGAACTAATTTGGGTATAGGCTGCACCGGTCCATAGCTAACTATTGGCGGTTCAAGGAGTTCAAAAGATTCTGTGCTAACCAACATTGATTTCTCGATCTCGCTGGCTATCATATGCTGTATTTTTTCGCGAAGTAATGGGTCCTGTGTGCTATCCGCTTGCTGCTCTAAATATTGTCGGTTAAGATTCGCTTCTCTTTTTACACCATCTTGAATTCTTTTATTCAGCGCGGACAGATAATACACTACTATTTGTTGCGTCAACTCCGGTTCCGGACCATTAATACCAAAATATATCACGCCATCTTTGTTTGTATATTTTACCATTTGCCGAAGCTTCCCGATCCCACTTAGAATAGAAGGCGGCTTAATATTGTCCTTCCACTTTCGTAGGGAAGCGTTCCAATAATCAGGATAAAGTAAGGGTAAAAGATCGTGCTCACGTATAACATCTTCTGGTACTAGACGCCCCTTAGCCAATATTTCAAATTTCGAAGCATTAACATTTCCCATGCCTAATTGAGAAGCAACTGCGCCTCCAATACCACCTAATTGCATAAGCTGCGATGATGTAAAACCATCGTTTTTCGATGATTTCAATGAAAGGACAGCTTCAGAATAGTATATTTTCGGTGTAATTAGAAGATAAAAAAGGCCAAAAAGAAATCCAACAATAAGACCAATTGACAGCCAGCGCTTTTGGGACCATAGCATCTTTTGGAAATAAAGAAAATCTATACCTTCTTTAGTTAAGGTTATTCCTGAATTCTCTATTTCACCCATCCTAATATCCCTGTAAATACTATTTTATCACCGTCATCACCACGCCTGTAGTGACCGCCAGCTGATAAATAATCGTCGTCACCTTCTGTATTTCATCCCACATGCTCTTTTTCGGCACCAGCGG
>Ga0208373_1001645_pt1 | contig 28555 bp, 29 predicted proteins | sample RifOxyC2_FD_184036 | JGI IMG/M metagenome (GOLD analysis project Ga0208373, IMG submission 184036) | Soil microbial communities from Rifle, Colorado - Rifle Oxygen_injection C2 (SPAdes) | ecosystem: Environmental > Terrestrial > Deep subsurface > Rock core/Sediment | place: Rifle, Colorado... | reverse complement strand
TCCAAAGAGCGTACTATTGCATCCATATGCTGCTGATGGATGCATTTCCTTCTCGCTGTAATTTGTTGACATATTTATTTATTGCAAAATTACTCCTTTTCCCCCAATATTTGTGGGTAATGATAAGATCTAAAGATTGGGGCTATTCATTTTATTCTCACTATAATAATTTATCAATCCGTTCGTTGAACTGTCATGTCCCGATATCTCAGCATCAGATTCAAGTTCATGCAATATTTTCTTAGCTAACTGCTTACCTAATTCCACACCCCACTGGTCATAAGAATTTATATTCCAGATTGCTCCCTGAACGAAAACCTTGTGCTCATACATGGCGATTAACGAGCCTAATGTTTCGGGTGTCAGCTTTTTAAATAAAATTGTATTAGTCGGAATATTCCCCGGAAAAATTTTGTGATTTAATATTTTTTCACGCTCATCGCCGCTGATGCCGCTTCTTGATAGCTCCACCCTGACCTCATCTTCGGTTTTGCCTTTCATCATTGCTTCTGATTGTGCAAACATGTTAGCAAGAAGAATGTCATGTTGATTTTGTTCATCGCATTGAGTTTCGAGCGGAGCAATAAAATCCACAGGAATTAATTGTGTTCCCTGATGAATAAGCTGGAAAAACGAATGCTGTGCATTCGTTCCGGGAACACCCCAAACGACAGGCCCGGTTGAAAAATCTACAACTTTGCCGTCCTTACTCACTCTCTTTCCATTACTTTCCATGTCTAATTGTTGTAAAAATTCAGGGAATAACCTTAGATATTGATAATAAGGTATAACTGCATGAGTCTTTGCATGAAAGAAATTTATGTACCAGATACCGAGCATAGCCATAATGACAGGTATATTTTCATTGAAAGGAGTCTTGCGGAAATGTTCATCCATTTCATAAGCACCCTTCAACAGTTTTTCAAAATTATCGAAGCCGATATAAAGTGCTATTGACAGTCCTATTGCCGACCAAAGGGAATACCTGCCTCCAACCCAATCCCAAAACTCGAACATATTCCTGGGATTAATTCCGAATTCGCGGACTGCTTCAGTGTTTGTCGAAAGAGCTACAAAATGCAAAGCGACATCGCTATCTCTTTTAGCGGTTGTGCTTAGGAACCAGCGTTTAGCGGCGAGTGCATTAGTCATTGTCTCCTGGGTTGTGAATGTTTTGGATGCAATAAGAAAAAGAGTAGTCTCGGGATTAAGCTGTTTCAGGGTTTCTGCTATATCGCATCCGTCAACGTTGGAAACAAAATGAACAGACATTCCCGGTTTTGCGTATGGCTTCAATGCTTCGCAAACCATAGCAGGACCTAAGTGGGAGCCTCCAATACCAATATTCACAATATGTGAGATTGGCATCCCTGTACATCCTTTCCATTTTCCGCTGTGTAAATCCCTGACAAAATTTTTCATTTTTTTCAGGATGGCATTGACTTCAGGCATTACATCCTTACCCTCAAAAAGAACTTCATCAATCGAGCGGTTGCGTAGTGCAGTATGAAGCACAGCCCTGCCTTCGGTTGTATTGATTTTCTCACCCTTGAACATGGCTTCGATTTTTTCTTTCAGCTTTCTTTTTTCGGCAAGTTTTAGAAGAAGTTTTAATGTAACGTTTTTGATTCTGTTTTTAGAAAAATCGAAAAGAATGTCATTAAACTCAATGTGAAATTTGTTGAATCTTTCTTTGTCATTTTCAAAAAGGCTTCGCATGTGAACATCAGCGATGCTTTCAAAATGCTCCCGGAGAGCCTTCCATTCGGTTGTATGTGTCAAAGCCGACATAAAATAACAATCAAATATATGAATATTTATTTATTCCACATCCAACTTTTCAATTCCCCTGATTCCCTTAACCGTAAAAAGATTCGTAAATAGAGTATCAAGAAATTCTTTACCAGGCAGATTCAGAGTGAACAAGCCCTCAAATTTAGAATTTTCAGTTGAAATATTTATTCTCTGTATATTTATTTGCCCGATTACTTTCGTAATATCATGCAGCATCTGGGGCCTGTCGTCAGCCGTGATTCTCAGCTTCACATCATACTTCGTATCAAGTAGAACCTGCTCAGGCACTATTTCGACAGGGTGTTCATTAAAATATTGGTGAAGTTTTACGATGGCTTTGTGTGTTACCACATAATTCTGCCATTCAGGACTCGGAACAGTATTAGGCGATGTCAGCAATTCAATTTGGTCGTTGTTGTTCAATTCATAATCGAGATTCTTAATCTCACCGTTTATCTTTGCCGAAATACATTTATTGGCAATTTCTTCGGATACGGCAAAGGCAAGGTCAATAGGGCATGAACCTTTGGGAAGTATGTAAGAATCCCCATCCTTGATATGAACGACAATTTCATCTACATAAAGATTCATGCGGATCGAACCCCAGATTTTCTGGATTGCATCTTCATCGTCACCAACTATAATATCCTGCATCCACTGGACCCATTCGGCAACATCCTTCCTCTCGAGGTTCAATGGCTTCTTATGCCTCAGCGTTGCAAAATCGGATGCAATACCATCAACTGCAATTTTATCCATTTCCTCAGTCCTGATAATCACCTCAACCAATTTTCTTCCCGGGCCAAAATGCGTTGAGTGAAGCGCCCTGTATAGATTAATCTTAGGCCTTGCGATGAAGTCGTCGAGAGAGCTGACAGGGCCAAATACATTTGCTATTATGCCGTAAGTCCTGTAGCACTGACTGTAGTCATTTGTATTAAGCGTAATAACGATTGAGTAAAAATTGTCAATGTCCTTAAGAGCTTTTCCCTCCTCTATCATTTTGTAAATCTCATAGACATGCTTATGCTCGATTGTAACGACATTATTGATTCTGTTTTCGTCTAACTTCTGAGTAATCAGCTTAAGGAAATTCCGGATGTAATCAACAAATTGCTTACCTTTCAATTCAAGGGATTTCCTGATAATATCGAATGCATCCGGGTCAATGAAATATAGTGAAAGGTCTTCGAGGTCGCGTCTTATTTTAGTTAATCCCAACCTTTGTGCAAAAGGTGTATAGAAATTCAATGTTTCATAAGCAATCGCTTTTCTTTTTTTCTCACCGAGATGAGTGAGTGTTTTCATATTATCAAGCCTGTCGGCAAGCTTGATGATGATTGCTCTCACATCCTCGACAAGTGCCAGGAAGAGCTTGCTGTATGTAGCAGTCTTATCCATCTGGCGTGTTTTCGTACCTTTGATTTTTGTCAGCCCGTCAACGATTCGGGCAATTTCACTGCCGAATTTCTCCCTGATTAACTCTATAGTTACTTCTTCGACATCCTCGACAGTATCATGAAGCAATGATGCAACAGTAGCCTCTGTTTCCCTAATTCCAAAATCTTTAATTAACATCAATGCAACTTTCAGTGGATGAGTGTAATATGGTTCGCCGGATTCCCTCGTTACATTTTTATGATTATCACAGCAAAAGTAAAATCCTCGTGTTATTAATTCAATATCAGGTTTTTCAATATATTTTATGCAATTCGTAAGGAGTATATTCAGGTCCTCCATCCGGTCCCTGCCGAAAGGCTGAGCATCTTCAAGAGGCAAGGCATAAACCTTTTCAATCGGAATTTCTTCTGGTTTTAATTTCTTTTTTTCCGGCATAATCAGTTTAAAAAAGGAGTTTTACTCCATTAATTAAATTTCTTTTACTATTAATTGATTAGCCACTATCTTTAGATAGTGGAGGATTTCAGTAGGGACACGGCTTGCCGTTTCCCTACACATATCCTCATGGAAATCCCAAATATGGTGATTTATGTTTCCACTTCTTAAAAGTAGTGGCTGCTCATTTTATATCCAATAAGCCATGTCAGGAGTTACTCCTGACTTAAACAATGTAATCGACACTTAGAGATAAATTTTATGAATAAGTCTCCAAACCCGAATTAACCTATTATTTTTTCATATAATATTATTAATTTAAACAAAAAAAAGAATATTCACAATTAATTATTCATTATGAAACGTAGGTCTTTTCTTTCTTCTGTTGCGGCGATTTCCGCTTTGCCATTGTTCAAACCGGTATTGGTTCGTGCTTTTAATAAAGATGAATACATACATCCGAAAGCACTCAAACGCGGCGATACTGTTGGTATTATCGCACCAGCTACAGCCGTTACAGACCCTGACCAGCTCGATAAAGCAGTCGAGGCATTGAATTATTTCGGATTGAATGCAAAGTTCGGAAAAAATGTTTTAAAAGGAGAAGGCTACAAGACACGCACTGTTGATGAAAGACTCGATGATTTACATTCAATGTTCAAAGACAAAGATATAGCCGGTGTTTTTTGTCTGCGAGGCGGTTATGGCTCTCCTCAACTTCTCGACAAAATTGATTATGAACTGATTAAAAACAATCCGAAAGTATTCATCGGATACAGCGATATTACTGCTATGCACTTAGCAATAAATAAATTATCAAAACTCATTACTTTCCATGGTCCCGTACTTCTTTCAGGATTTTCAAATTACACGGCAGATTATTTCAGTAAAGCATTATTCAAAACCAATCCAATCGGTAAGGTTGTTAATTCTGAATCAAAAAATGGCATAAGGCTTGTTCACCCGACTCGAACAATTAAACCCGGAAAAGCATCGGGCAAACTTATTGGTGGAAATCTGTCGCTAATATGTTCATTGATGGGGACACCTTACGAAATTGATACAACTAATAAAATTCTCTTCATTGAAGATGTAGGGGAAGAACCATTCAGGATTGACAGGATGCTGACTCAGCTAAGATTGGCAGGCAAACTAAATACTGCATCTGGTGTCATATTCGGTGAATGTCAGGGATGTAATTCAGATGGATTGAATCCCTCACACGTATGGGACTATTCTCTCGGCGAAGTACTCGATAATATTCTCGGCAATCTTAACATTCCGGTTTTTTATGGATTGACATTCGGTCATACAAACGACCAGATAACGCTTCCTCTCGGAGTAGATGCGGAGCTCGATGCTGAATCGGGTACATTGAATATTATAGAAGCAGGTGTTAATTAACAAATAAATTGTCATTCTGAAATTTTTGAATAGCCACTATCTTCAGATAGTGGAGGTTTTTAGTTTATAACTTTGACTTTAGTCACTTATTTAAGGGGATAAATACCAAGTTGTGGTGATTAATTCACACCACTACTTAAAAGTAGTGGCTATTCATTTTTTATTAAATCAACAATATTATGTTTTTCTTACAAACCCCAATAAACCGTGAGCCCTGCGGAGAAAGCCCACCTCTTCCATTCGGATGTTTTTGTGAGATTGAGAATTGGTATTCCAATACTGATGTTTGGTGTGGCATACAAGCCGAGTCCATAAGTCAAATCATATCCCAACCGTATTTTCGCCTGTAAAAAAATATTATTCAACTCAGAAATTTTTCCATCAACTATTCTCTCATATGATGGTGGATTTGTTGGAAACGGCGGTTCATTGGCATCACCTATGATTCTTTCCTTATGAACACTGCTGTTAGATAATAAAAAGCCGAATTGCAAGCCGCCGCCAATATTTAGATGAGAACCTGGAATTCTGTATTTAATACCCGGCTCAATAAGTAAATATGCAATCTTCGATGTAAAATCATATTCTGTCAATAGCATCCCTCCATCAACTCTCGGCAATGGTTCTGCCTGAACTGTAAATTTTCCCGGTGAGTAGTTATATAATCCTGAGAATGTAATTGCAGTCAAGCCGTCAATCCAGTATTCACCTGCAATACCGGCTGTAAATCCTTCTCCACTGCCTGTTTTATAAGCACCGCAATTACAATTAGCTTCCTCTAAATCGAGACTACCATTATGAATCAGGTGATTGAATTCACCTGACAATCCAAAAAATAATACAGGTGAATCTGCTGGCATTCTTGCAGAAAACTGCCAGTCAAATCCCTGGGCGTAAATTATTGAACAGGAAATAATAAAAGTTAATATATACAATGATTTTCTCATTTACTTTGTCAGAACAACTTTCTTGATATGCCTGAATAGTCCTGCCTGCATTTCAAAATAATAAATTCCAGGAGTCATGTTATTCGTAGGATGAGTCAGCAGGTAAGTCCCGGCAGGGAGACTGCTGTCAATCAGCTTTTCAACAAGCTCACCAAAAGAGTTATATACACTAATTTTTATAACTGTTGAAAATGCCATTTCATATTCAAACTGAATTTTCTCGTTTGCAGGATTAGGATAAATATCTTCAAACCTGAATTTTTTGGTAGTGTGGGGTATTGCTTTCAAATTCAAACCGCAGATAGAATCGAGAGAGAATATTCCATTTGTAGTAATCGGCGTTAGCACCTTCGAGCAAGGTCCATCTCCAAATTGAGGTTTTGCAAAAGCTATATAAGTTGAAACATTATCTCCAAGGTAGGTATTGAATTTCAGAATTATTAGAGTATCACTTTGCCTAAAGAAAACATTTTCGGGCATTTTAATATTTATTCCCAATCTTGATGAAGCAGTATCCGGATTAATAATTATCGAGCCTTTTTCCGCTCCTTCAGATGCAGTTCCAAGATTCTCGAAATCGTTATAACGCAGCAAAGTAGTATCAAATGTAAGAGTGTCACTAAATGTTCTCGCAAAGTTAATATTATTTTTATCAACAATAATCGGAACTGAAATCAATCGCCCGGGTTTTGCTTTAATATCCTTTGGTATATATAATCTTGTTTGCTGAGGCTCAACGCTGGATGCATTAACAATTATTTTTAATGTATCCTTTGGAGGTCTGACATCTCTCGATACGATAAACAATGTGTCCGAATAATCCCCCAGCTCCAGTGATGAGTCAGCATTGAATATAATCAGCATATTCCTTTGCGAATTAGCCGCTATAGTGTCAATCAGTATTCTTGTAAATGGCGGGTCAATCAATGCATCTTGAATCCAAAGAGTTGTATTCCCTAAATTGTTTATAGGAATGGATATTGTAGCAGAAGAAGGACAATCTTGATGATGAACAATATTACCGAAATCTAGAGTGTCGATTGCTACGGAAATCTCCGGCTCAATCCCTGTACCTTTCAGATAAATTATTTTTTGCAAACCTTCAGCCGGAATTCCTTTTATATTTCTACTTGCTATATCACTCTCAATAACATATCGGGCTATGAATGTTCCTCTTTCTTTAGGATGAAATTCAATCTTGAATGTATCTGTTTTGAGTATATCGAGATGGAATGGAATCTCTTTAAGTGGGCTAATTATGCTAAATAATGTATCTATCTCATCTTTCTTGTTTTTTATAACCTGAGAAACAGCTCCAAACCTTAGATTCCCCTCGTTTTTCAGAACTACCATTACATCTTCTTTCTTTTTTCCGACCCATACCTCACCAACATCAATTGTATCACCATGATGATCCACATTAGAAAAGTATATATCCAAATTTTGTTTCACTCCGATTCCGAAAAGTTTTACCTTTGCATAATCTACTGAGTCAGGAAAAAGAACAGGATGAGAGCGATATTTTAATTGATAAATTGCACTATCGCCCCCATTATCAGTGGGGTAGTACTCAATTTCCATGGGTATAACATTCTTCTGATAAATTGGTTGATTTAAAATTTTATTTATCCTGAAATCCGGGTTAGGACTGAGTGGAATAATTGTATCGCTTTCTATTACTAAATCACTTTTCGATACATTCTTTACCTGCCATATCCATGATACTTTAGCCGGAGGTTTTACATACACAGAATCAAAATTATACTCATTTTCATAGCCGTCTATATAATGTGTAGTTTTACGAGCTATAAGTAAAAATGAATCTAAAGCCACCATATCTTTGTAGCCTGGACTGGGCTCATTGGGAATTTTTGAGTCAAATAATCCAAGTGTAAGTTTAACTAATTTTTTACCTGCTTTATACTTACTTGTATCTTCAGATGCATAATATCTCATAATAAATTCTTTTTCTTTTCCTCTATCAATAAGTTGTTCAGGTTCATCACCCTGGCGGGGATTAAATTCCCAAAAATCTTGAGGATGATTAATATTATCATACACACCTTTGAAATATGAAGGGTCTTTTGTCCCAAGCTTTATTATATCCGAACCGGTGTTTTTTAGTACAAATAACTTTTCTAATGAATCACCGATTAAACACAAGCCATAATCAACAATATCTTCATTTATTTCAATTACAGTACCTTCAGGAGGAATTATTTCTCCTTCGGAATCTGCACTTATCATTTGTGTCAGCATCACAAATGATATTGAGACTAACAAGAATAATTCAATTTTTTTCATATGCTTCATTGATTCTCAAAATATAATCATAATAAATATTAAAATTAAGTAAACATCAGATATAATCAAATATTTATTTAAGACGTAAATATTTCAAATTAATTCATTTCTGAATTTTAGCCGAATTAATAACACTATTATTTAATAAATTGCGTCAAATGTGCTACTACAATTAAAAAAAATATAAACCGGAGGATTTAGTATGAAATACTTAGTAATGAGCATAGTTCTTTTAAGTTTTATTTTATCAAATAATTCTAATGCACAACCAAAACTTGAAATTGTCGGAGGAGATACCTATAATTGGAATAAAGTTAAACCTAATGAATCACCTTTAAATGCAAAAATTCAGCTAAAGAATGTCGGTACCGACACATTGGTTATTACTAATGTTAAACCGGGATGCGGATGCACGACAGCCCCGCTTGATAAATCCAGATTAGGCCCCAATGAAGCGGGTACTTTAGATATTAAATTGAATATATCCAACAGGCCCGGTGCAGTAACAAAGTCCATATCTATCACATCTAATGACCCGAAGAAACCAAATTCGACTCTTTTCCTCAAAGCTGAGGTACAAGTTGATATTGAGGTTAGCCCTCAATACTTCACATTTAACGATATGAGAGTAGGCCAGGAAGCAGTTTCAAAAGTTAAAATCATTAATCATTCAAAGGAAAACGTTACTTTTTCAGATTTTTCTAATACACCTGAAAATATTTCATTCAACCTTAGCAAAACATTTGTATTAAAGCCAAATGAAGAAATTGAAATTACAGAGAGAGCAAAGCCTGATAAAAAGGGGTATTTCTCATCAACGTTGAAGATGAAAACCTCGCATCCCGATTTTAAGGAGTTAGTGATTAGCGGATACGGGCCTGTAGCTGAGTCACCGATTTTTAATAATAATGAAAAATCCAAATAATTTAATATAAGTTTCTTTATTTTTAGAAAAATTAATTTTAATCTTGAGAGTTCTTGGAATAGACCCGGGTTCGGTTATTTGCGGCTATGGTGTAATTGAAAAAAAGAAAAATTCACTTTATGTCGTAGAATACGGTGTCATAAAAGCTAAGAAAGCCCACGACGAACTTCCTTACCGTTTGAGAGAAATATATCAAAGACTAATTCAGGTCGTTGAAAGATGTAAACCCGACGTTGCCGCATTTGAATCAACATTCTATTCAAAGAACGCTCAATCCCTTCTCAAGCTTGCTCATGCAAGAGCATCCGCTATGCTTGCCGCCGCCATGAATGATATTCCGATAGCTGAGTACAGCCCGAAAGAAGTCAAGAAATCAGTTACAGGTAAAGGTTCTGCCTCGAAAGAACAGGTGCAGTATATGGTTAAAACACTTCTCAACATAAAAGAAACCCCTGAATTTTATGATGTAACAGATGCACTTGCCGTTGCGATATGCCATTGCATGAAATCTGAGATTCCAACAAAGAAAGGCGGAAGCTGGGAAGAATTCATTAAAAAAAATCCCAATCGCATTGCAAAGATTTAACCCGGATTATTTATTAGAAGGTCGAAATTGGCTTTTTATTGTCATTCTAAGTCCATGAACACCACCGTTACGATGGTTAAACAAACATAAGCCAAGTTAGATTTGGACTTAATATCTTATTTGAATAGCCACTATCTCAGATAGTGGAGGGTTACCTTCCCAGCCCGACTTTAGTCACTTATTTTTATTAGTGGATAAATCCTTAATGAGGTGGGCCATTTATTTCCACTATTTAAAAATAGTGGCTATTCATCTTACATAAAATAAATGTGTCATTAACTGTGAAGCAAAGAATCCCGTAGAGACAGGTCTTAGACCTGTCTCTACGGGAGTATAGTGAATAATGAAAAGCTTTAGAAATAAATATAAATTTTTCCTTCTTTTTTTTCAATTCCAATAGTAATATTTTTGAATATTATTATTCACAATAATATTATTATAGTATTTGAAATTTTTTTATGGTGATTTTATGAACAAAGTTCTTTCGAAAATAAAATATACTACCGTATTACCGATAGTTTCTCTCGTAATTATTGTTGTATCTGTTTCTTTTGCCCAAACTGATTTTTCACACTTAGAAGTGAGATTGAGAAATCATGTTTCATTTCTTGCATCCGATTCACTCGAAGGCAGGTTTGCCGGCAAACCGGGCAATGAAATAGCAATGAATTATATTCTGAATCAATTTAAAGAATATGGAGTATCACCTATTGACAATACTTACCTGCAAAGTTTTCCATTCGTAGCAGGATTAAAACTCGATGCAGACAACAGTATGGAAGTATCTATTCTCGTTGAAAAACCGGGTATTCCTCTTGAACTGCTGAAACCCACAAAAAGAAAATGGGAACTTTATAAAGACTGGAAGCCGATGAGATTCAGTGAGAACGGAACTGTGTCGGGCGAAATTGCTTTTGTCGGTTATGGCATTACAGCTAAAGAACTTAATTATGACGACTATTCAGGTGTTGATGTCAAAGATAAAATAGTTATTATTCTTTCCGATTCCGCCGAAGGCCAGTGCCTGATTAAAGAATTCAAACCTTATGCAGAGTTAAGTTACAAAGTAAATAATGCCCGTGAACACGGTGCAGTCGGAATTATTTTCATTAAAACTCTGAGCGATTCTGCCAATACATACTATAAATTCTATCCAGACAAGATGTTCAAAAATTCAGGTATTGTATCTATTCAGGGCAACAGGACACAGATTGCAAAGTTTTTCCCTCATGCAAAGCCAATGCTCGACCTTGAAAAGAAAATTAACAAAGAAAAAATACCACAGAGCTTTGTGCTTCCAAAAGTGTCAGTCTCAATCACTGTTAACATTGCTGATGACATAAAGCAAATAAATAATGTTATTGGGGTTGTTAAAGGCTCAGACCCAAGTTTATCCGATGAATATTTAATCGTAGGAGCCCATTACGACCATTTAGGCTGGGGTGAGTTCAATTCATTTTACAAAGGGAAAATCGCACAGATACATAACGGAGCAGATGATAATGCTTCAGGTGTTTCTGCTTTGCTTGAACTTGCATCAATTTTTAAAAATAAGCCGTTAAGAAGAAATCTGCTTTTAATCTCGTTCAATGCCGAAGAAATGGGGCTTCAGGGTTCTGCTTTTTATGTTAAAAATCCCTTAGTTCCTCTGGAAAAAACCGATTACATGCTGAATATGGACATGATTGGCAGAATGAAGGATAACAGGCTCAATCTGATGGGAACGGGTTCCTCGACAAGATTTTCGACAATTGCAGATTCTCTCGCTATCGTTGATTCAATCAAAATAATAAAAGTAAACGAAGCTTATGGTCCCAGCGACCACGCATCGTTTTACTCGAAAAATATACCTGTGATGATGATGTTCACCGACCTTCATCTCGATTACCACAGGCCCACTGATGATGTTGATAAAATCAATTTCGACGGATTGGCTCATCTGACTCTTCTTGCCGAACATTTCCTGAGGGCAGTTGACTCATATGGCACCAAACCTGATTATCAGATAATAAAAACCGCCGATACGACAAGTATCCCGGCAGAAAGAGGCTATGGCAAAGCCTGGTTTGGTGTCGTTCCTGATTTTGAGGAAAATCCGAATGGCTTGAAAATTACGGGTACGTCAGGTGGAAGTCCGGCGCAAAAAGCCGGCTTGCAGAGTGGAGACATTATAACAAAATTCGGAGATAAAGTAGTTAGGAATTTATATGATTTGACCTATTGCCTGAAAGAATACAATCCCGGCGATGTTGTAGAGATAATAATTCTCAGGGGCGACAAGGAAATGAAATTAAAATGCACACTCGAATCGAGGAAATAATATTAATTTTGTAAAAGTGAAAATTATAAATAATTCATTTGAAATTGTTAATTCGATAAATGAAAACATCAGGGGGGATATAAGGTATCCTGATAAAAGAAAGAGCTTACCTTGCATAATACTGATGCACGGTTTTCAGGGATTCAAGGACTGGGGCTTTTTCCCATATATATCAGAAAAGGTTGCAGAAGTCGGGGCAATCACAATCTGCATTAATTTCTCTCTGAACGGAATGGGAACAAGAACAGACATTTCTGAATTTCCCGAAAAATTTGCCCGAATGACTGTTACCCAGGAAATTGATGATGCAGATTGTATTGTTAAAAGTTTTATTTGTGGAAAGATTTTGAGTAATGATATATTGGATAGTATATGGAATGGTGAAATTTATTTGCTTGGTACATCTCTCGGTGGAGGTATATCCATTCTTACTGCAAAAAGAAATAAAAACATAAAAAAAATTGCTCTGTGGGCTTCAATCGCAAAATTTGACAGATACTCTATTCGTCAGAAACAGGAATGGAAGAAAAATGGTTTTATTGTATTTACTAATTCAGTTACAAAACAGGTAATGAAACTCAACTATACATATATTGAGGATATTGAAAAGCACGGTAGTGAGTATTCTTTAACAGATAATATTTCCGAACTGAAAATTCCCGTGCTTATTGTACATGGCGATAAGGATGTTAGCGTTCCTTTGAAGGAAGCCGAAATGCTGGTTGAAGCCGCTCCTTATGGTATGACTGAGTTTAGTCTGATTGAAAAAACAGGACATACTTTTGGAATTACACATCCTTTCAAACGAACAACCAGGGCTTTGGAACAGGCATTAGAAACAACAATTAATTTTTATGGATTGAAATGAAGAAAACATTTATATTTTTTGGATTATTACTTTTTTTGTGGGGCTGTGAGCTTTTTGTCATAGGAACTGCTTCAAAGAAAATCAGACCTGTCGAAGTCAACCAGAAATCGCCAATCGGTACTATTTATTTATTCAAAACCGAATTAGACAGCAACAATATCCCTGCCGCTACAAAAATACTCGCTACACCAAAGGGTACTCAATATCTCGCAATCGAGAAGCTCGACCTATACGACGAAGTCGAACGCCTCGGCAGAATCCTATCGAATAAACCAATAACTTATATCAGGGCAGATTCTCTTACCCAGTTAAGCTACAAAGTTTCAGTAGAATTTGATTACATACATAAGATGTCATTTACAACATATAAAATAGATGATGCGTGGTTCATCACAGAATATGGTGAGTAAGAATTTTCATTATTTTTAACCTAAATTTAACGAACTTTACGAAAACCTTTGCGAACTTTGCGTGAAATAATAATATTTAGATTTCTCGCAAAGACGCGAAGAAACCGCTAAGTTCGCAAAGAATTAAAAGATAAAGGAGAGTTTATATGAATGAAAATGAAATTTCTCACAAAATTTTTGGTGCAGCTATTGAATTACATAAAACTCTTGGACCAGGTTTGCTCGAATCAGCCTACGAGAAAGCTTTAGCTTTTGACCTTAAAGAAATAGGATTCATTGTTGATACACAAGTCCCTATTAATTTGGTTTATAAAGGTCTAAAATTAGAAAATGCTTACAAAATTGATATTCTGGTAGAAGATAAAGTAATTGTCGAATTAAAATCTGTAGAAGCATTAGCACCAGTTTATTTTGCCCAAACTTTGACTTATTTAAAATTATCAGGAAAAAAAGTTAGGTCTCTTAATAAATTTTAATACAGAGACATTAAAAACTGGAATACATAGATTAGTTAATAATTTATAACTTAGCGAGCTTTGCGAAAACCTTTGCGAACTTTGCGTGAAATAATAATATTTAGATTTCTCGCAAAGACGCGAAGAAACCGCTAAGTTCGCAAAGAATTAAAAGATAAAGGAGAGTTTATATGAATGAAAATGAAATTTCTCACAAAATTTTTGGTGCAGCTATTGAATTACATAAAACTCTTGGACCAGGTTTGCTCGAATCAGCCTACGAGAAAGCTTTAGCTTTTGACCTTAAAGAAATAGGATTCATTGTTGATACACAAGTCCCTATTAATTTGGTTTATAAAGGTCTAAAATTAGAAAATGCTTACAAAATTGATATTCTGGTAGAAGATAAAGTAATTGTCGAATTAAAATCTGTAGAAGCATTAGCACCAGTTTATTTTGCCCAAACTTTGACTTATTTAAAATTATCAGGAAAAAAAGTTAGGTCTCTTAATAAATTTTAATACAGAGACATTAAAAACTGGAATACATAGATTAGTTAATAATTTATAACTTAGCGAGCTTTGCGAAAACCTTTGCGAACTTTGCGTGAAATAATAATATTTAGATTTCTCGCAAAGACGCGAAGAAACCGCTAAGTTCGCAAAGAATTAGTACCAATATAAATATGGGTATATTATATGAAAACTTTCAAATTATTACTTGTTATTTCATTAGTTTTATCTCTTAATATTTTAAATTGCAGTGGTGAAAAAAAGCAGATTGTATCAATGGATAAAACTACAATAAAACTACCTGAGCCAATATTAAAAAGCAATGTTTCAATAGAAGAAGCATTGCAGCAAAGACGTTCTGTGAGGGAATATGCTGATGAATCTCTAACTTTGCAGGAAATATCACAGCTTCTCTGGGCGGCTTATGGCATTACACAACACGCTGTAAATGGGCCCGATTTCCTTCGCGGTGGATTTCGCACAGCGCCCTCTGCAGGTGCTTTATATCCGCTTGAATTTTATATAATCGCAGGAAATATCGAGGGATTAAATCACGGTATTTATAAATACAATTCCGAAAAACATGAATTGTTCAAAGTTCTTGATGGAGACAAAAGAAAAGATGTTAGCGATGCCGCATTACAGCAGGAAATGTTTGAAACAGCATCTGCTACTTTTGTTATAACAGCTATTTTTTCGAGAACCACAGGCAAATACGGTGCCCGTGGCAGGGAGCATTATGTTTGGCTCGAAGCAGGACATTCTGCACAGAATATCTGCCTTCAGTGTGTCTCTCTCAACCTTGGTACATGTACTGTTGGCGCCTTCGATGATGAAAAAATAATAAGAGTTTTAAATTTGAAGGGTGAAGAAGAACCGATATATTTGCTTCCTGTCGGAAGAAAAAAATAAGAAAATTTATTCATTTAATTTTATATCATTTCCATAAATTGCATATTATTCTAACTTTGGAGTAAATGAATATGAAAAAGATAATTTTATCTTTCCTCTTTTTAATAGGATTCATTACAATAGACGGACAATCCAAAAACCTCAAAGTTCAATTTACTGATTCCTTTATGCAGGATAGCTGCACCTTTTCAACTATTGGACGAAACACATATTTCATACTTGAACCCGGATACCAATTAGAATTACAAGGCAAAGAAGAAAAAGAAACTGTCGGGCTCATTATTACTGTTTTGAATGAAACAAAAAAAGTAGGAAACGTTGAAACAAGGATTGTTGAAGAAAAAGAAACTGTGAATGGAGTACTTGTAGAGATTTCAAAAAACTATTTTGCCTGTTGTAAGCAAACCAGCAGTATTTTTTATTTTGAAGAATATGTTGAAATTTATAAAGAAGGTAAAGTAGTAAGCTACGAGGGTTCATGGATTGCGGAAAGGAACAACAAAGCCGGAATAATTATGCCCGGAACATTTTTATTAGGTGCAAGGTATTATCAGGAAATTGCCCCTGGCATTGCAATAGATAGAGCCGAAATAATAAGCATCAGTGATAGCTTAAAAACTCCATGTAGAGTTTTCAGCAATTGCTTAAAAACAGAAGAAACAACTCCTCTTGAACCCAAAAATAAAGAGTATAAAGTTTATGCTCCTGGGATCGGACTGATTAAAGATGGTGATTTATTATTGGTCAAACATGGTTTTATAAAATAACTCTATAATCTTACTTACCCGTTTCAATATATTGAACAGCTCTTTCTAGAATATCATCCCTCCCGTTGACCAAGCCTTCTAAAGTCTGATTGACTTCGATATCTGGAATAATCTGCTTCCTGTTAATTTCTTTTCCGTCGGGTGCAATTCCAATTAAACCTGTCATCGTAAAATAGTAATCACCCGGCAGCCTGAACCCCAGCACTTCTGCCGCCATCCCTGCCGTCGGGTTTCCGATGATGTTCCCGATACCGTAGTGCCTTATCAGCGTCAGCAAAGCTTCGGAATTTCCATAAGTTCTTCCATCAGCCACAAATGTTATATTATACTTAATACCGGGCCCCTTCGGTGAAATCATTTTATGCAAAACTTCATAAGAAATCAGTTTATGGCCAGGCATCGTAAATATGGGAAGCCGCCAGCTTATTGAATTTGCTGACTGATTAAGAAACAGTCCGAGAAATGCCGGTGAAAGAGGTGAGAATCCCCGAATATCAAAGAGCACTCCCTGTCCTTTAAGCAGGTTATTTATATTTTTCCTGATTATATCCTCATTAACCCTGGTCAAATCAACATAGTAAACACCTTTTTTTAATTCCGCAATTGCAGGTATCCTTGTTTCAATTGTCCCGGACAAGAGCATGTCCCGGCTGAATTCCTGTTCGAAAGGCGGTCCTGACGAAGATTTTATCTTTAAAATTATTTTTGAATTTTTATTACCTGCTCTTAACTCAGCCAATCCCCTTATAGTTACCCATTCACTGTTTTCTCCGCAATACAAACTGCCGAACTCTTTAATTACTTGCTCAACAGGTTTATTGTCTATTTCAGTAACTATGTCACCGGGATAAATATAAGAATTGTTACCGAAAACTTTGTAAATCACAAGTTTACCGTCAATGTATTTCCATAAAAATGGCAAGCCGTAATCGGTCTCTTCGAATCCAGCCCAAACTCTTGCCTGGTCATCGTTCAACTCAGTAGTCATCATCTTCAGAGTGATGAGAAATTCATCTTTGTTTGTATCTGTTGCCGCTTTTGTCAGGTATTTGTCGAGTAATCCGTCTCCGATTCCGGACTCTCCGTCATAAACCGAAAAATGCCTGAAAATGTTCCATAACATCGAAACAATAGCCAGCCTCGAAGTCCGGTCATTCCCGTTAATCACAAAATTCGTTTCTTTCGATGCATTTAACTTTAAGGCTTTTTTGGGATGCGGCAAAGAACCCAAAGTATCGGCAAAACAAGTCAGCGGCATCGAAAAAGCAATTTGAGCCGATAATTTTCCATTATATACTTCGCCAACCCTCGGCAATTTGATTCTCGTTATTTCATCAGAATAAATGAGCAGTGATTTTGCACCTGATTTTTTCTCATTTTTTACGACGATTGCATTATATCCCGCCTCCTCCGATGGGATATGAAAGAACCATCCGTTCACTATTTTCCCCGTATCCGATTCCTCAAATCCATTATTTCGCGGCTCGACATCTCTCACCGTCCCGCCTTTTTCTATTATCGAAATCCTGGCATCATCAAACCAGGCTTTGCCTTCACCAATCAGCACCAAGCCTATGCGTACCGTTGCGGCATTGTCAGGCACATCGGCTTCGATACCATACTTCTCCCAACTGTTCTTTGTGATTGGATTATCAAACATTGTCCCCGTATAAATTACTTGATTCTCGCTTTTGTCAATCCTTATTGCAAGGTGTACCTGTCCGGAAGGCGGTATAACATCCGCTTTTACATAAGCATTGAATCTTATTCGTTTGCCTCTGTAAGGTTCAGCATTCAAAATCTGAAACACTGCTCCTTCCTTTTCCCTGAGCGAAGCATATACATTTACCACATCGCTTTTCAGAACGGTCGCATTCGATTCAATATCAGGACCCGTATGCCTTCGTGCTATAGCCAGCTTGGGCAGTGCATTTTTCGGAGTTTTTATATCTTTTATAACCCTGGGTTTCTTCCCTGAATGGTAAATCTCCAAATCCGGTGCTATGGCAGTGTACAAACTCTTCAGCTTTTCTATCAGCTTACTGTCCGATGTCTCACCTTCGATAAAATCTATCCCGTTTAACAGAAATTCCTCCCAATCGGTTGTCAGAGCCAGTTCGCCGGGATAAAAATACCTTACATACCCATACATTTTTACAAATTCTTTTATATTTTCAAGTCCCTTCGGACTAAGAGGTGCAGGAGGGGCATTTACCTGGTTCACCGAATCAATTATTTCAAGGCTCGCATCATCAATCCATGCCTTGCCGTTGCCAATCATCATCAAGCCGAAGTTCAATACATCCGCATTCTTATCTATTCTTCCGGTGATTTCATAATAATCCCAATTGTTGATGACGACAGGATGAAGCTCACCCATATCCTCGAAACCCGGGCAGTTGTCCGTCAGGTGTGTCCTCAGCCACAGATGTGCCGAACCTCTGGGGCCCATGATTTCCGCCCTTACAGCCGCCCTGAGTCTTATCAGTTTTCCCCTGTAAGGCTTTGCATCTATGGTTTGCATCACCGAACCATGTATATCCAGAGAGTCGCTGAAATGTTTAAGCAAAAAACATTTATTACCGCTCCTCGGAAGCTCGGTTGATACTTCTGCCTCGTAACCGTTCTTGACAGCATAGCCCGGAATCACCCAGCCAAGCGGCAAAGTCCCCGGTGAGCCTTCCTCGAAATCGAGATTATATGGATGGAGCAGCTTCTGGATTGATTCTGCTCTCAAATAAGAAAATGATATAATAAATGTTAATACAAATACTAAACTTTTTAACTTCACTAATCGCTCCCACATTTATAAATTGTTTTCTCCGATTTGCAATTATTAATATTGTAATGACACATAAAAGCAAAGAATGTTTCAAAAAAATAATTTTAAACCTGTCACCCTGAGTCAATAACCACCGCCGAAGCGATGGTAAAACAAAAACATGACAAATTAAAATCGTTCTTTATATTTTTTTGAATTGCCACTATCTTCAGATAGTGGAGATCTGTAACCGGAGATTTCCGATGTAGAGACAGGTCTCAGACCTGTCTCTACGAGGTCAAATCCCGATTTGTGGAGTTCAACTTTCACCACTACTTAAAAGTTGTAGCTATACATTTTTTTTCCTATAAACTATGCCATGAGTTACCACTGACATTTACCATTTTTTAAATAAATGTGTCATTATCAGCCTATCGAAGTGTCGCCCCTTTTACAAAGGGGATTAGGGTGTTGTTAAAATAAATTTGTATTTAAATTGAAACAAAATTGCAAAAACGGGATGTTTTTAATTAAGAAGCTTAGAAGCCCAAAAAAAATGAAACTTTTTTATTTATGAAAACGTTTACAATATTATTAATTAAAATTGGATTTGAAGGGAGAATAAAAATATGCCACGAATGAATTTTCTATCGGTTTTCCGGTCAATGGCTTTTACCGTAATAATTATTGCATTTATTATCTCAGGCTGTGAAAAATCAAGTGTTACAAATGATGGTAAGCCTGAAGGTGCATTAGTAAAATACACAGATTGCAAAAACACATTTACCGGCCTTGCAGTTTCAGATACGACTCCAAACAACCTCGACTGTATCGAGTACAATTTCAACAATGATGACGGCATTCTCCGATTGAAGCACATTAATGCGGGATTCAACTGCTGCCCCGGTAAAATCACTGCCGATATTTCAATTAGTAGTGATGCTATTATAATTAATGAAAAAGAGCAGTCAGCACTGTGCGATTGCGATTGTCTGTTTGACATTGACTATGAAATCAAAAATCTCGATTCATGGGCTTTCAAGATTGTTGTCGTCGAACCATATCGCCCTACCGAAGAAGCAGTGCTGGAATTTAATGTTGGCCTGAAAGCTCAGCCATCGGGCAAGTTCTGCGTTGAGAGGCACAACTACCCCTGGAATATGAATTAATTACGAATTACGAATTATGAATTACGAATGGTGGTTATATGTCATTCTGAATTTATTTCAGAATCCATAGCCAACACCCACATCAAATAGTTCCCCTTATCAAAGGTGGATTCAAGGGGTTGTTTATTAGTTACATTCGTAATTAAAATTACCTCCACTTTTCTTCCCCTCCTTAAATAAGGAGGGGACCAAGGAGTGGTTCTAATACCCCACCACTTGAAAAAGGCGGTTTTTAATAAAAATCTATTGCCATGCTTATCGAATTATTTTCATCTCAGAAAAATATTCTTGCAATAATAGCGGCTGTTGTTGATATTTCACTATTACTATAAGATGAATATTTAGTATCAATTTGTGCCGATTTTTCGCTTGGTGTAAAGAAATTATAATATACTAATCCAACATCGGCTCCAAGACTAAAATTTGGAGAAAAATAATACTCTCCGCCTAATATTCCTCCAACAGACAATAATGACCCTGAATCTTCAGTATCTGAATATTGGCTCTTATAAGTTGATGAATTTGAACCGTAACCAATTCTTAGTCCTAAATAGGGGACCACTGATTTATTAGCTTTCAATAAATAAAAGAAACCGCTTCCAAAAGTAAAACTACTCAGTTTTCTTTCTGTTTGATATGTCACCTCCTCTACCTGTGATGAAAGACTACTATTGAAATACATAATAAACGGTTCCAGCCTGAAACCTGAAAAGTTGATTGGCACATAAATCATTGAATAGTTAATCAGTGGAACCGGTCCATTAATACCTATGATTAGATTAACACCATAACTTACTCCGACTCCAATCTTTGAATCATCCTGGCTGAATGCAGAAACTGACAGAATAAATAATGCAATTAAACATACAAAAGCATTTTTCATAACACTACTCCAATAATTAGTTGAACAATAATTTTATTATTAAGCCACAAACGCTTGTAACTATTTATTTCAATAGTGTAATTATTTTGAATTATCAATTCGGTAAACCTCTATTTGGTGTTTATGTATAATCTAAATTACTGAAAAGTTTATAATATTCAAAAAAAACATTAATGTAGAGAACATTAAATCTATTTCCAACATTTTTCCTTATTAAACTTCTTATAATTAACTTTGTTTTTAATTTACGACTAATTAAATTCCAATGCCGAAAATCACGGTTCACGAGTACAAGGAAAACAACAGGGATGAATGGGAGGATTTCGTCTCGAAATCCAACAACGGGACCATGTTTCACAATCAATCTTTTCTCGATTACCATGAAAAAGGAAAATTTAATTTCCAGCACCTGATGTTTCGCGATGGCGATGAGCTTTTAGCACTGCTCCCGGGCGGCTTAACAAGTGATGGGGATGTATTCTGGTCTCCTGTAGGAGCAAGCTATGGTTCGTTTGTTACAAAGGATATTCATTTTGAAGTTGCCCTGCAGCTTGTGGACACGTTCTTGGAATTTTGCAGAGAAAAAAAATTCAAAGAAATTTACCTGATACCGCCGCCTATTATTTATTCTCTGAATTATTCACAGCATTTGGAATTTGCCATGTTGTACAGGAAATTCGATTTCGAGCATCATTACATTTCACATGCCGTTCACCTCAAACATGGTAATAACTTTTTAGCTTTTTTCGATAAGACGGCAAGAAAAACCATCCACAGGATTCTTCGGGAGAAACGGTTAACAATAAGGGAGAGCGACGACTTCGAGACATTTAATCACATACTCATAAATAATAAAGCAAAGCATAATATCAAGCCGACACATACGCTTGAGGATATGTTGCGGTTGAATAAGCTTATGCCTGAGAACATACGCTTAAATATGGTTTACCTCGGTGATATACCCATAGCAGGTTCCCTTCTGTTTCTTTGCAACAAAAAAGTCGTGCTATGCTTTTATAACATGCTTTTGTATGAGTATGAAGAATTGAAACCTGTCTATCTCATCATGTTTGAGACTGTCCGCTGGGCTGTTGAAAACGGTTATGAATGGGTTGATATCGGTGTTTCCCAGGATACATCTGCAACAGACCCAATGACTCCTGCACAGAGTCTTATATGCTTCAAGGAACGTTTTAATGCACGGGGAATACTCCGCAGCACTTACCATTTCAAATTATAGGAATTGTGATTAACTTAAATATACTATAAAATATATTCCAACATTTTTCCTTATTAGACTTCTAATAACTAATTTTGTTTTTCATAATTTTTACAACTATTTAAATATTAATGCCGAAAATCACGGTTCACGAGTACAAGGAAAATCAAAGGGATGAATGGGAAGATTTCGTCTCGAATTCCAACAATGGAACGATGTTCCACAATCAGTCTTTCCTCGATTACCATGAAAAAGGGAAATTCAACTTTCACCACCTGATGTTTCGCGATAGTGATGAACTTGTCGGCATAATGCCGGGCGGCTTGCAGGATAATGGTTCAGTATTTTGGTCACCCATTGGTGCAAGTTATGGCTCAATAGTAACAAAAGATATTCCGTTCAATCTTGCTCTCGATATATTTGATAGCTTCCTCGATTATTCACGTGAACATAATTACAGGGAGCTTTATCTCATTCCTCCACCCTTGATTTACAGCCATGTCTATAATCAGCACGTTGAATATGCTATGCTCTACCGCAAGGCAGATTTCGAGTTGCATTACATATCACATGCTGTACCTCTGACAAAAGGGAATTATTTCAACAACATTGATGCAAAAGCCAGGAGAATCATTAGGAAAATCATAAGAGAAGACAAAATCAAAGTTGTCGAAAGCACAGATTACGAGGCATTCTATCCCATACTCGAAAAAAACAAAGCGAAGTTTAACGTTAAGCCGACTCATTCTTTACGAGACTTATATAATCTGCAGGAGTTGATGCCTGAAAATTTAAAGTTATTCTTAGCATATCATGAAGCTAAGCCTATAGCAGGTTCACTTCTATTCTTAGCAAACAAAAAAGTTGCTCTCTGCTTCTATATCATGCTACTCTATGAATACAATCATCTCCACCCGGCATTCATTGTCCAGAGCGAATCTATTCGCTGGGCACAGGAGAATGGCTATGAGTGGTTTGACATCGGAGTTTCGCAGGATACTACAGCCGAAGACCCAATGGCACCTGCACAAAGCCTGATTTACTTCAAAGAGCGATTTAATGCACGGGGAATACTCCGCAGCACTTACCATTTCAAATTGCAAGATTAATCTCATGTTAACAGGAAATAAAATATTTGATGTATGTTTCATTTCAATTAATGAAATAAACAAAGACGCAAGAACCCTGAACATGGCTCGTACACTTGTTAAAAATGCTTATTCTGTTTGCATTATTGCGTTCGGAAATCAGGTTGATTCGGATTATTTGTCTAAAGAAAACATTATTTTATTCCCGGTTGAAAAGAAAAATTACAAAAAGGCATTGAGGCGGATTCGGGATTTCTATAGAGGATCAAAGAAATACTTTGACATTGCAACAGCAAAATATTATATAGCTGAAGATTTGTACAGCCTCAGAGTTGCAGTAAAACTCAAAAAGTTATTCGGAGGAAAACTCATCTACGATTCACGCGAGATTTATTCCGCTTTAGGCCCATTGTCGGACAAGCCTTTCAGGCAAAGGATTCTCACTGCATATGAAAAACATTATATAAAAAAAGTTGATAAATTTATAGTTACCGGCTCAATGGATGAAGAATATCTGCGAAGCCATTTCAAAACCGATAAGCCTTTCACTATTATTATGAATCTTCCTCCATACAGAGATGTTGTGAAATCGAACCTCTTAAGAGAAAAATATTCTATTGGCAACGATAAAAATATTATTATATATCAGGGTGAACTACTTCCGGGAAGAGGCATTATACCTGTAATTAAATCACTCCAATATTTTAATGAAGCAGTTTTATGTATTTTTGGACAAGGTTCATTCAGAGAAGAAATAATAAATGAATCAATAAAGAATAATGTAATTGACAGGGTGTTCCTTTGCGGTTCTGTTCCTTATGACGAACTTCATAAATGGACATCTTCAGCAGATGCCGGTTTATCATTTATCGAGCCTGTATCATTTTCATATCAGCTTGCTTTACCAAACAAACTGTTTGAATACTGCATGGCTCGGATTCCTTCACTCGTTAGCGATTTACCTGCAATGAATAAAATTATTGAAGAATATCAAATTGGTATTGCCATTTCCTCCGAATCAACACCCGAACAAATCGCAAATGCATTAAAAATACTTTGTGATGATTCAAACAAAGAGACATTCATAAAAAATTGTGATTCGGCTTCCCACACTCTCAACTTCGAAACACAGGAAGAAAAAATATTATCACTGGTGGGCGACTAATGTATTTCTGGCTTTTCTTTCAGCAGTTAATAGCATCGGGAACACACATTATTGTAAAAGACTTGACTGAAACTATTCAACCATCTCTCATTCTTTTACTCCGTGCTTTCTTCGCCGCAGGATTTTATATATTTTGGGTAATTGTCAGAGAAAAGAAAAATTTCAGGCTCGAAAAGAAGGACATTCCAATTGCCATATTGCTTGGGATACTCAATATACCAATTAATCAATACCTGTTCTTTATCGGAGTACATCTCTCAACGGCTCCCAATGCAGGATTGGCTTATGCTCTTTCACCTGCTTTCGTCCTTGTCATAGCATTAATATTTCTTAAAGAGAGCGGGAACTGGAAAAAAATCACTGGTGTCGTCATCGCAATTGCAGGTGCTGTTCTCATTATGCTCGAAAGAGGGATAGACCTGAAATCAGATTTTTTCATTGGCAATGTCTTATTACTCCTTGCAAGTTTCTCCTGGGCTTTATATACAATCCTCGGACGCGACTTCTCCCGCAAATACGGCGCTGTCTATTCTACTGCTGTTACCATGGTAATCGGCTTCATCTCATATATACCGGTTTATTTTATTACCAACGAACCGATTGCAATAGGAACATTCAACGCATTTGACTGGCTGGGCATTCTCTACCTCGGCATTATGACATCGGGATTCGGCTACCTGATTTGGTTCTGGGCTCTCAAGAAAATGGAAGCAAGCAAGCTTTCTGTATTCAATAATCTTCAGCCGGTTTTAACGACAATACTCGCAATCATTTTCCTTAATCACCAGTTGACAATCCCCTTCCTTGCAGGCGGTGTGCTGATTATCGGCGGTGTTGTGCTGACTCAGAGAGGGTAAATATTAGAATTAATTTAATTTCAGAAAATTTCTGTAATTTGTATAAGATAAGTAGGGGAATTAAAATTTCAATAAATGTATTCAACAGAAGACATAGAGCAATTAAAAGATATGATTATCAGTATCGTTCCTGATGCCTGCAGGGTCTATCTTTTTGGCAGCTATTCCAGAGGTACAGCCGATGTTCATTCTGACCTCGATATTGCCATTATCACCGAAGGACAATTAGAAAGAAAGGCAAAGCTTAACCTGTTATCAGATCTTTGGAATGCAACTTGTGAACAAGGTTATTCAATTGATTTTATACTAAAGCCACTGGATGATTTCGAAGATGAAAAGGATTTGCCAACATTATCAAAGGTAATCAATACAGAAGGAAAACTCCTGTGGCAAAGGATTTAAAGGATATATTGAAATTATGGAAAATCAAAGCAGAGCATGACATTAAAGCTGCAGAGAAGGAGCTATTTTCAATTGACCCATTGACAGATATTGTATGTTTTCATGCTCAGCAAGCTGCTGAAAAGTACTTAAAATATTTTCTTGTTAGTAAAGGGGAAGTGCCATCAAAAACCCATAACCTGAAGGAGCTACTTATAAAATGTATTTCTTTTGATGAAGAATTCAAACAACTCGATTATATTATTTTTATGACTGAATATGCAGTTGAAATGCGATACCCCGACGACTTTTATATTCCAACAATAAAAGAAGCAAACGAAGCTTATAAAGCTGCATTAAATGTTAGCAAGTTTGTTTTAAGTAAAATATCAATATAATTTTCAGCTAACCATTCCCTTTCCTCGCAGGCGGAGTGCTGATTATCAGCGGTGTGGTGCTGACTCAGAGAGGGGTAGAATGAATAATTTCATAAATTATAATTATTTTTAAGAAAATAATATTAGATTTTCAACGTTTTGCAACATACTAAGTTAGTTTCATTATTAATACATAATTATGTCAATAGAACAATTACTTGACCTTACAATGGAATTGCCTCTCACTGAAAGAGAAATTCTGCTTGACGTTCTTACCAAGAGAAATGCCGAAGAAAAAAGAAATGAAATTGCACAGTATTATGAATATGCAAAGAATGAATTTATACAAGGTAATTTGAAATCACAACCTCTTCCCGATATTATTAATGAACTCGAAAAAGAATTGGATTAATCATGGTCAGAGAATTAATCCTTACCGATAGATTCAAAAAATCATTTTCCAAATTTGTTAAAAAACATCCAAAGCTAAAGAGCAATATTTACAAAACCCTTGAATTAATGAAAGAAGATGTATATTCGCAATTTCTTTCAACTCATAAACTCAGTGGTAGATTATCTGTAATGCGTGCATGTTCCTGTGGTTATGATTGCCGAATAATTTTCTCGATTGAAAAACCTTCTGATTCAACAAATGAAGTAATAATGCTAATTGATATTGGGACCCACGAAGAAGTTTATTAATATACATAAAAACTACTAACAATTCCCTTCAGAGCAGGTGGAGTGCTGATTATCGGTGGTGTGGTGCTGACTCAGAGAGGATGATTGCAATCTACGGTAAACTTTCAAGGTCTGCAAGGTCTTTTGGCCGCCCTAATGCTTTCTTGTTTATTTTCAGTCTTACTAAATCAATAAATGTAATTTTAACATTTTCATCTGTGATTTCATTTCTTTCCGGGTAGCAATCATCAAAATCCAAACCGGTAACTGAAGTCATTACATCAATACGGTAAGGGGGATAGCCAAATTGAAATACTTTATCTTTTTCCTGAAAATCATTTTCTGAAAGGTTTAATGATGAGAAACCAAAATCCTTCAGCACATTGATTATCTTTTTGGAATTTTCAATTGTCGGATTAATCCAAAAGTCAATATCTCCGGTGTAGCGTGGTGAGCCATGAAACGCTAAAGCGTAGGCTCCGACAATGAGATATTCAACTTTGTGATAGTTCAACAATTCGGCAAACTCTTTGAAATCCTTGTTTAGATTCATCTTCACTAATAAATTGTTGACGTAATATTTCGACTGCTTCTATTCTTTTAATTGGCGGCTGGGTGAGCCAGTATTCATAGTCTTTTGGCTCATTACCCAATTTGTAAGCATGTACTGATGTTTGAACCATTTTTAATTGATTATTCATATCAGTTGTAATTTACTATTATTTTATTTAAAAATATTGAAAAAATCAGAGCTTACTTCCCACAACCACATTCCAGGGGCGGACAGTCCATTCTACTATTAACCTGTTTTTTACATAAGGGTCATTCTTTGCGAATTCTTCTGCTACTGATTGGCTTTCCCCCTTGAAAACAAGAATAGCTGAATCAAGCGGCTCCTCCAAAGCTCCTCCCAAGACAAGCTCGCCTCTTTTTACAAATTCATTAGCATATTTCAGATGAGCATCGCGAAATTCAGCCCGCCTCTGAACATAATTGTCAACTGTTTTATAGAATAGGATGTAGTGCATAATTTTATTTCAAATCTTAAATCCTTTTAAATAGGTATCTATTAATTCTCTATCCTCTTCCTTAGGTGAGATTAAATACTTTCGCTTGTTTTTTAAAATGATTAAAAGTGAATCTCCTCTTTTCGTTAAGTAAAGATGTACTAATCCGTATTTGTGTGACCAAAATGTGCCGGTCATTCTTGCCAGTGGACCGATATTAATACCAAAAAGCCTGATTAAATGTAATTCTGATAAAGACCGGATTTCTTTTATGTCAGCAATTTGTTTGATTGAGATATTTATATTTCTGAATAGCCTGCGAATAATAATTTTTTCATTATAAATACTATATCCGATAAGTCTATAATATTCAATAATAGCAATAATCAATACTATCGCTAAAATTAATTTACTTAAAGAATCCTCCATTTTATCATCTATTTAATGATGAAATACGCTGTCTTCAAGCCGTGTGATTCGTTTGTCATGTTGTGATACGATTTCAAACTTATCTGCCAGTTGCATGAATGAAAGCCGAAGCTCACCAATAGCCAGGTTAGTATTTGCCTGTTGTTTCTCAAGTCTATCAAGTCTAAGATTAGTATCTTTTCTCGATTCAACTAATTCCTTCCGAATATTTTTTTGCTCAATGAGTAAATCAGAGAGCAATTCAACAATTCTGTTTTCATCTTTCATATAATCTCCCCAAAATTATCTTTTAAACGAAATAATATAAGGAATAATTGTATATAAACAAAAAGAGCAATAATTACTTTTCATGAATAGTGAATGAATGATTTAACCCAGATTTTTCATTAGAAAAATTATGTATAAGATACAGGCAATGAAAAATGCCTGGAATTATCCCAAAGACCTAAAAACCATTGTCGCCGCTTTGGAGCCAAACATAATTTCAAAATTTTCGAG
>Ga0208373_1001643_pt1 | contig 28592 bp, 21 predicted proteins | sample RifOxyC2_FD_184036 | JGI IMG/M metagenome (GOLD analysis project Ga0208373, IMG submission 184036) | Soil microbial communities from Rifle, Colorado - Rifle Oxygen_injection C2 (SPAdes) | ecosystem: Environmental > Terrestrial > Deep subsurface > Rock core/Sediment | place: Rifle, Colorado... | reverse complement strand
AGATGGCTAGAGTCCCTGCCGTCAATCATCCATGGAAGCGATATCAGCCAAGTGCTTTAACATTACATTAACAAAACCGGACATTTCTAAAAGATTAGAAACCGGACATTTCTAAAAAAGTTTGACATACGCCGGCGATTTTGATGATTTCTATCGGAAATTTCATAATTATAGATATTGCTATTTATCATTTATTATTCAAATATTCAACCGCCGTCGCATCAATCCGTGAATATCCGTGTTCAACTCCGTGAGCATTACATCTTCTCCGGTGCACTTATATCACATATCGCCAAAGTATTTGCGATAATGATTTTTGTCGCAATACACAAAGCTAGGCGAGGGGAGTTAACTTTCTCTTTTTCGTCAATAACTCTGCATTTGGTGTAAAAATTGTGAAACAAAGTTGCGATTTTATAAGCGTAGTGGGGGAGGAGCTGAATTTGAAAATCCTTGAGTGTTTCTTCGCATATTTCCGGAAACTCCGCTAGTCCTTTGACCAAAGCCGCTTCCTCCGGCTTTTTTAATTTCTCAAGTTCTGCGATCTTGATCTCCCCCGCTCTCTTCGCTTCTTTAGCTTTGCACTTTCGGATTATACTTGCGATTCTAGCGTGGGCGTATTGAATGTAAAATATCGGATTTTTATCAGATCGTTCTATCGCCAGTTTAATATCGAAATCTATCGGTGAATTTGGATTTTGGGAAATGATAAAATATTTAAAGGCATCCGGCTCGACCCCCGCCTTGAGCACATCTTCCAAGGTCACGAAGTTGCCCTCGCGCTTGCTCATTTTAATAAGCCCGCCCTCTTCCTTGACTCGAACGAATTGATAAAGAATTATCCTCTCCCTCTCTTCTGCGTAACCCAAAGCAGTGAGCGCCGACTTCATTCTCGGCACATGACCGTGATGGTTAGAGCCCCAAAGGTCAATTATTATATCTACTCCTTTATCGAATCGCATCGCGTGGAAAGCCAGATCGTCTGCAAAATAAGTCAGTGTTTCGTCATCGCTTTTTTTAAGAACCGATTCTTTGTCTTCAAAGTCAGGGTCGTTGGGATTTTTATACCATGTCGCCCCCTCCCGCTTGACAGTCATCCCCTGCTCTTCAAGCTTTGATATAACCTCATCGGTTTTTCCGCTAGCTTGAATCTTTGTCTGCGAATACCAGTTATCATATTTAATATCTAAAAGTCCGACTTCCTTTTTTATTCTTTCGATTAAAACTTCTAGTCCTTTTGTTCGTAGGAATTCAATTATTTCTTCTTTTTCTCGTAATTTTTCAAGTTCTTTTCCGTATTTCTTCTTGATCTTCTGATAAACTTCCTCAATATATTCACCTTTGTAAGCATCCTCGGCTATAATCGGGTCGAGCCCCAACTCTTTTTCCAAATAGAAATACAATGTTTCGCCCAGTCGCCTTGTCTGGACACCGGTATCGTTCAGATAAAAATCTCGCGACACTTTGTAGCCTGACCACTCGAGCAAATTCGCTATCGCCTCTCCCACGGGGCCTCCCCTCGCATTGCCAATATGCACCGGCCCGGTCGGATTGGCGGAAACAAAATCGATGCTTACTGTTTTGCCGTTGCCGATTTCCGATTTTCCATACTTTTTGTTTTTGTTGATAATCCTTTTTAGCTCTTCTAAATAATTTTGATAATCAAGAGTAATATTGATAAACCCCGGCTTGGCGACACTCGCCTTATACTCCCCACTCTCTCTCAATTTTTGCGCGATTTTTTCCGCCAGTTTCATCGGATCCGCTTTCGCCGTCCCCGCTAAAGCCATCGCCACATTTGTAGAAAAATCACCCAACTTAGGGTCTGGCGGAGTGGAGATATCAAAACTCGCCCCCAGCACGAGCTTCATTTTATTTAGAATATTTAGAATCGTTGTTCTTAATTTATCTTTCATAATTCCGATGATTCCGCGCCAATATCACAGTATGATAATATGAAGATTTCTCGCCTTCGCTCGAAATGACATCCGTGTGGCTATCCGTGTTGTAATATTCGATATTCGCAATGCGGCAAAATTCGTTATTAGTATTATTTATTTTACCTTATAAAAGCTTCGCTTCCCGACCTGAACGACCATTCCTGGATACACAGTAACTTGCGCTTTTGGATCGCTGATCTTCGCTTCATCAACCTTAACCGCACCTTGTTCAATGAGCATTCTTGCTTTTGTTACCGACGGCACCGCTTCCAGATTAATTAAAAGCAGTGGCAGATCATAATTCCCGGACGCGACTTTAACCTCCGGAATCTCTGTCGGTAATTCTTTTTGTGCGAAAATGCGCTCGAACTCTTTCATCACTATATCCGCTTCTTTTCCAGAATATAGTTGAGCCACGATCGAGTGCGCCAATTTCGCTTTTAAGTCTTTGGGATTTATCTCTTTGCCAATTTCCTTCTCCCAATGTTTGATCTCGCTCATCGTAGAATCCGTTAACAGCTCTAATCCCACGAGAATAAGATCATCGGAAAATGCCATGACTTTACCAAAAATCTCATTCGGATCATCGTCAAGTGCAATAATATTGCCTTCGCTTTTTCCCATCTTTTTGCCGCTGTTGTCAGCGAACAGTTTTGTCGATAAGACAAATTTCTCTTTATCTTTAAGCTTTTTCATCAAATGTCGCCCGGCAAGCATATTAAATGTCTGGTCATTGCCACCCACTTGGAGATCGACATCCATCGTCACCGCATCATACGCCTGGAACACCGGGTATAGAAATTCATTAAGATATATCTCTTTTCTATTTTTGATTCTTTTTTGGAACATATCTCTTTCTATTAGTTGCTGAACTGTAAAATTTGAGGCCAACTCGAGCATATCAACCGGTTTTAACTTGTTGCTCCATTTTTGGTTGTGCAAAAACCGTACATTAGATTTTTTCGTATCAAGAATTTTTCCAATTAAATTCTTATAATTCTTGGCATTCGCTCTCACTTCAGCAAGAGTAATTTTTTTTCTTGCAGCGAGTTTGTTCGAGGGATCACCGATCTGGGCCGTAAAATCCCCAATAAGTACGATAACTTCATGCCCCAGATTCTGAAACTGGCGCAATTTTTTCAGAACGACCATATGACCGATATGAAGTTTGCCGGTTGGATCAATACCGTTATAAAGCCGCAATTTCTTTCCCGACTCCAAAACCGACTCCAGCGCTTCTTTTGAGGGATAAATCCTTTCGACTCCTCTCTCCAATAACTGCTTGATTTTTTCCGATTTTTCTGCCATAATATTCTCCAATTCGAATTATCAGTGTAAATCAGTGGATTAGATCGGTGGTTGTGTTCTTCAATATATCAGTGTCCGTCTGTTTACAGAATATCAATCTGTGGCTATAATGTAAAGCAACTGCACCGATTTAACACTATTATGATAGGGGCCATATGCGACGTGACATATTCTCAATTTTCACAAGAATAAAAAATCCGCTCAAGATTGATAAAATCCTTCCCTTGAAGCGACGCAGACTTACATGGAAACGGGTGGGGATGTTTGCTTTGTACGGATTGGTCGGCTTTGTGGTTCTTGTCGCCCTGATGTTCGCCTGGTTTTCTAAAGATCTTCCGACTCCGGGTAAAATCGCCAAAAGATCGGCTTCGCAGTCGACCAAAATTTACGACCGCACAGGCGAAATACTGCTGTACGAAACAGGTGAACAAAAAAGGACTTTGATCAAAAGCGATCAAATCTCCGACAACTTGAAAAAAGCTACCGTTTCTGTTGAAGATGAAAGTTTTTATCGCCATATGGGCTTTGATCCGAAAGCGATCCTGCGAGCCATTTACGAGAAAGCAACTTTTCGTAGCAAGAGAACGCGTGGCGCCTCTACTATTACCCAGCAATTTGTAAAAAACGCACTTTTGACCTCCAACAGAACTCTTACTCGAAAAATAAAAGAACTGATTCTCTCTTTTGAGCTCGAGATAATGTATGACAAAGATGAAATATTAACAATGTATCTAAACGAGATCCCTTACGGCAACAATACGGCTGGCGCCGAAGCAGCCGCAAAGATGTACTATGGCATCACAGCCAAAGAGTTAACTCTGGCCCAAGCCGCGACTCTGGCCGCGATTCCTCAAGCTCCGACATATTACTCTCCTTACGGCACTCATACTGACGACTTGATCGGCAGGCGAAATTATGTGATCGATAGGATGGTGGCCACAAAAACGATAACAGCAGAGGAAGCAACGATTGCTAAACAGGAAGACACCACCACCGTCGGCACGGTTGTTAAACCGAGAAAAGATAATATTTTAGCCCCTCATTTTGCGATGTATGTTATCGAGCGCGCCGCCGATTCTTTCGGCGAAGAAGTTATTCAAAAAGATGGCTTGAAAATCATAACTACCCTCGATTACGAGAAACAAAAAATTGCCGAGCAGGCGATCCAAGACGGAATTAAAAAACTGACAAGTTACGGAGCCAGCAACGCTGCACTTGCTTCCGTGGACCAGAAAACCGGAGAGATATTGGCCATGGTCGGCTCCATTGATTATTTTAATACCGACATTGACGGCAATGTAAATGTTGCGGATTCCGCTAGACAACCCGGCTCTTCTTTCAAGCCAATCGCCTACTCGACCGCATTTAAAAGCGAGGAGTACTCTCCCGCTTCAATACTCTTTGACCTTACGACCGATTTCGGCGGCGGATATACTCCAAAAAACTACAACGGAAGAGTAGAGGGCCCGGTCACAATGCGTTACGCCCTTGCGAATTCTCTGAATATTCCTGCGGTCAAGGTAATGTCACTTGTCGGCATCGATGAGGTTTTGCGAACTGCTGAAGATCTGGGAATTACGACCTTAACCGAACGCGAACGCTACGGATTATCGTTAGTGCTGGGAGCGGGCGAGGTTAAACCTGTCGAGATGGCGGGTGCATTCGGAGTTTTCGGGAACAAGGGTATTAAACATGATCTAAAATCTATTCTAAAAGTGACCGACGCCAACGGCAAAGTTGTGTATGAATACAAAAGCGAGGACGATCCTGGTAGAGAAGCCCTGAATCCGCAGATTGCCTACGAGATATCCAGCATACTCTCCGACAACCAAGCCCGCTCTTCGCATTTCGGAGCTCGTTCTGCCCTCTATTTCCCCGGCAAAACTATCGCCGCCAAGACCGGCACAACTACCTCTTTCAGAGACGCCTGGACCATCGGCTACTCCGCTTCTGTGGCTACCGCAGTCTGGGTTGGCAATAACGACAATAAAGAGATGAAAGGTGGCGCAGACGGCTCGGTGATTGCCGCTCCGATATTTCACAACTATATGGACAAAGTGGTAACAGCCGATGAACCTTTCGAGCGACCGGCTGAGATAAAAGATCTGACCGTTGATAAATTTTCATCAAAACTCCCGAGTGAAAATTCGCCGGAAACTATAACCGACATTTTTGCTTCTTGGCAAGTACCGAAAGACAAAGATGACATTCACATAAAGTTAAAAGTCTGCAAAGCAAACGGTCTTATCGCTCCCGATGATGCGCCGGCAGATCTCGCCGAGGAACGAACTTTTACAAATATTCACTCCGAGCGCCCCGATAATTCCAATTGGGAAGGACCGGTGAGAGCTTGGGCGCAGGCAAATAATATTTACAATTTACCTCCTACAGAAAAATGTGACTTGAGCAGTATCGCCCCGACTATTTCTATTACAGCCCCCGACAACGGCGCCACCGCCTCGGGACAAACGACAATATCCGCCAGCGCAAGTGCTATAAGCGGGGTGAAATCGGTTCTATTCTATGTCGATGGAGTAGAAATTGCTTCCGATACCGAGAGTCCTTACACTGTTACTTATAATTTCAGCTCCATAGCGGCCGGAGCACATACGATCTCGGCTACAGTTACTAGCAATACAAACGCCACCGCTCAAGCTTCGGTGATCGTTAACATAGAAGCCGACGCCAGCGCGCCGACAATAACGGATATTTCCGCATCGAAAATAAGTGCAATCTCCTACGCTGTCGCTTGGACAACTAATGAACCCTCGACTTCGCAAGTCGTATACGGAACAACTTCTGACCTGACCGATCCGTATACCTATTCATTTAATTCAGCCCTCGATTCCAACTTGGTTACGGAGCATTCGGTCACAATCACCCTAACTGCCGGCTCAACATCTTATTACCGTGTAAAATCAAAAGATGCCGCCGGCAACCTTTCGATCTCCGACGAAAAAAGCTTCTTTGCAGTGCCGTAATGGCAATCGGAACTCCTTGTCTGATATAAGTCGAGCGCACTATTATATATAGTAGTGACTACTTTTGGACGACCGCATCGATATAGTCACCATGCACAATATAACCATATCTATTTTGTTGAGATCAATACACAAAAATGCTACTCTGTTAGCGATCGCTTACGAATTAGTATTGTTTTGATTGTACAACTTGCACGATTCGCATCTTTGTCATTCCCGTCATTCGACTCTGAGGCATAATCCTCATCGCTCAGACTCGAAGAGCGCAGGCGGGAATCTACTATTAGTGGATCTCCGTTTTCACGGGGATGACACCAAGCGCGTAAGTCGTAATTTCTACAAATAATTCTTTATCAGTCCGGAAATGTCTTTGATGTTTTCGATGATTTGATAGCCCAAACTTTTGCTCTCTTTGGTTCTTTCGCCCTCGCGGGCGACTTGGCGAACTTCACCCAGAAGTCCAACCTCCCCGAAGAGGCATAGATTTTTTGGCAGTGGTTTGTTTTTGTACGATGAAATAATGGCGGCACAAACCGCCAGATCAACTGCCGGTTCAGAAAGCTTCATCCCACCGACTATGTTAATGTAAATATCGACACTAGAAAGATTGATTCCTCCATGTTTCGATATCACCGCCGCCAACATGTTTAATCTGTTTAAACTGTAACCTGATACGGTACGCTTTGGATAACCAAAATTGGTCGGGATCGTAAGAGCTTGGATCTCGACTAATATCGGCCGTGTCCCCTCCATGGTGGCGGTGACAGCGCTTCCCGGCTTAGATTCGTGTTTTGAAAGAAATAGCTCCGACGGATTTTTGATCTCCGTTAACCCCCGCTCTGCCATTAAAAATAGGCCGACTTCGTTTGTCGCCCCAAATCGATTTTTTATTCCGCGCAAGATTCTGGCATCGTGGAATCTCTCCCCCTCCATATATAGTACGACATCTACTAAATGCTCGAGCATTCGGGGACCTGCGATATTCCCCTCTTTCGTCACATGTCCAACGATTAATATCGGTACACCGCTCTGCTTGGCTAGCCGTTGCAAATACATCCCGCACTCTCTTACCTGAACTATACTCCCTGGAGTGGAATTCTGTTCAGACAAATACACCGTTTGTATCGAATCGACTATGATAAGTTCGGGTTTGCTCTTTGGAATTTCTTGCGCCAATACTTCGATCTCACCGGTTGCGATTATTTTAGCTTGATCCGAGTTCACTCCCAGACGGTCGGCTCTTATTTTTATCTGATCGAGAGATTCTTCACCGGAAAGGTAAATAATATTTTTGATATTTCTCGCAAGTTCCAAAGTTAATGTTGACTTCCCAATCCCCGGCTCACCGCCCAAAAGTATTACCGAGCCGGCAACGGCGCCTCCTCCCAGAACTCTGTCAAATTCGGCGATCCCAGTTTCAATCCTTGCGTTGTTTACAATTTTAATCTCTGAAAACTTTTTAAAATTGGCGTCGATTTTGGAAGATGATCTTCCCGGAGAGACGCTAGAAACCTGGAAATCCACCTCTTTGAGGGTATTCCACTCTCCGCAAGCTTCGCATCTTCCCGCCCAACTCAAAAAATCGTTACCGCAATTCTCGCACAACCAAATTTTCTTATTACTTTTACTCATTTGTGTTAATTTGTGGACTAGATTTGCCTGCCCCTCGAAGCTTCAGCGAAGTGGGGTGTCGGTTGGTTTCCTTAATATCTAAAATTTGCAATTTTAGCTCCCTGCTCCCGCTCCAGTTGTCTTCAATTATCTGATAAGCAATGTCGTATTTAATATTATCATACTTTACGGTGCTACAATCTTCGAAGCCGAAACATATCCCCCCTATCTCCCTGCCGGCTTCTTTCATCTTCAGCGATAGATGTTTTTCGTCTCGCCCAACTTTCCGATGATCTACTATTTCTGCGCCCGAGGTTGTAAAAACCGGTTTCGGATTGCCCATTCCAAACGGCATCAAATTTTCTATGGTATCATACAGCCTCATACTTATTTCGTGGAAGTCGATCGCTACATCCACCTTTATCTTTTTAACTAAATCCTTATCGTTAATGTTCACTTCAGCCGACTTATAAATATTCTTTACAAATTGATCCTTTTTCTTGGCATCAATTGTAACACCTGCCGCTCCTTTGTGCCCTCCAAAGTTCTTGATAGTTGATGCCGCGCCCTCTAGCACCTGCAATATATCAACACCTTCGACGCTTCTCGCACTTCCCGTTAAATATTTCTCTCCATGTGAAAATAATATTGTCGGTCTCGCATACTTTTCGACGATTTTTGATGCAGAAGGTCCCAAAACCCCTTTTTGCCACTGTCCGAAAACTACGATTATCTTATTTTTGTCCAAGTTGCTCTTTTTAATCTTCGCTTCAGCCTCTTTGACAACGGAATCCATCATCGTCTGTCGCTCTTCGTTTTTTTCGTTCAACCAGAGCGCTAGCTCCTTCGCCTCCTGTGCATCATCTGAAGTTAAGAGCTGATATGACTTTGTGGCGTGATCAATCCGCCCCGGCGCATTTATTCTTGGTCCAATTTGAAACCCAACTGTGTGTGCCTCTATCGTTTTTGGATCTATCTCTGCCACTTTGTAGAGCTCAATCAAGCCGATATTTTTTGTTTTTCTTAAAACCATCAATCCAAATTTTGCGATAACCCTGTTTTCGTGAGTCAATGGAACAACATCGGATATGGTAGATATCGCTATTAAATCCAAATTCCACTTCAAGAATTTCTCATTAATCTTAGGAAAATATTTTTTTAGTCCGCAAACAAATTTGAATATCACTCCAGCACCGGAGAGACCATCAAATCTATATTTCGATCCTTTCAGCTTGGGGTTGATAACGGCAAACGCATCCGGTTTTTTTTCTCCCGGCTCATGATGGTCGGTAATTATCAAATCAATATCTTTTCTTTTGCAATGATCCGCTACTTCGACGTCGCGAATTCCTAGATCAATCGATACAATCAAAGTGCAACCTTTTGATATCAAAAAATCAATCCCCCCTTCTTTCAGCCCATACCCTTCCGCTCGGGAGGGAATATATACTTCCGATTCGATCCCAATCTGATCCAATGTTTTTTTAAAAAATGCCGCTCCCGGGATTCCATCGGCATCGTAGTCCGCGAATATCCCGACCTTCTCCCCCTTCTTTTTTGCTTCAACAATCCTCTTCGCCGCCACTTCAAAATCCGGGAGTTTTTTTGGGTCCAAGAGATCCTTATCAAAATCCGGTTCTAGAAAACTTTCGAAGTCCAAAACTCCCCGATTTTCGAGGAGCTGCTTCACAATGTCCTTATGCCTTCTCTCTTTTATCTCCCAAACCTTTTCCATGATTCAGACCATCCGACACCTCGTAGGTGTCAGTTAAGGTAATAATCTTATTTCAATCGCAACTACACCATATTTATCTTCATCTTTTTCGCCATAGAAGCCCCGATAGATTTTCAATCCTTCATCAATATTCGATATTCCTGGCAAGACTTTATCAATTTGTTCTTTTGCTAACATTTCTTCAAATGATGAATACTCGCGCACAGCCGACACCTCGACTTCCACTCGATCTGTCTCATCTTCATTGTTAACCTCAATCCGATCACCTGGTTCGATCTTCGCGTATTTGCCACGTTTAATTCTCCCCTCGATGCTTTTTTGCCCGGATTTTAGATATCCAAACCACGGTTCCGATCTATGATTTTTGTATTTTTTCATCCGAATCTCTTCTTGACTTTTCGCTTTTCACTTTAAGCTTTAAACTTATTTGTAATACGCCCAGCCGGGGACGCGTAGATCTATGTACTCGGTGATAACCGGTGATTTTTCGACTAGGACTTTTTTAAGGTCCTCCAGCTGTTTTGCGCTCGAACGCATGGTGTCAAATTTAATATAATAATTCGACTTTGTATGCAAGCGAACATCGACAGTAGTTTCAACCACTTCGTAGTATTCCGGCTCCAAATTAACAAGCCCCTCGATATTTGAGTTAACATTGAGAACAAAGGCGGCGAAAGATGGCATAACTATGCGCTTGTTCAGTTTCACCGTTAAATTATTGCTGTCGACCACTCTGGGGAGTTCTAGAAATTCTCCTGCCATATCTGTTACATCCATATAAGACACACCTTGAGAATTGACCAAATATTTCCGTCCTTGGCTTTCCCATATTATTGCCTTATCATTTTCAAGCACCACTACTTTTAGAGCATCGGGAATGCCCCGATAAATCTCCATGTCTTTGATTTCTGGCACTTTCCCCCTGACTTCACTTTTCAAATCCTCGATATTGATTCGAAAAATATTATCCCCGGTTGGTATGGCATCAATAATTTCATCAATACTCACTAGTTCATTCCCCTCGACGATTACCTCTTTTACCCGGAAGAAAGCGGAAAAAAAGACAAGGTAAAGTGCCGCTCCTAAAAGCAAAATGAAAAAAAGTATTCTGTACAGAGCGAACGGAAGCTTCGGTAAGCTCCTCTCTTTTTTGGGATTTGACGAGTAGATCTTCGGATTTCTGAAATTAGATAAATTTTTATTACTACCAAAATTTACCATTTGCCCACATACTCAATTTCTTCTTCAAGTTTTATCTTGAAATTATCTTCGACCAAATCTGCGGCCTTCTTTGCTAATTTTCTAATATCTTTTGCCGATGCTTTGCCGGAATTAATAATAAAGTTAGCATGCTTTTTCGAAACTCTAGCGTCGCCCACTCGAAGCTTTTTTGCTCCGGATTTGTCCAAAAGATATCCTGCCGCTTGCTCCGGCACAAAACCCAAATTTTTGAAAAAACATCCTGCGCTCTTCTCCCCCAAGGGTTGACCTACTCTCTTCTCGGCCAGGTTCTCCTGCATAGAATTTAGGATTTCCTCTTTTCTTTTTGGTGTTAACCTAAATCTGGCAGTTAAAATAATCGGCTTAAAGCCACCGGTTTTATTCATTTCTTTTATTTTCGAACTTCTATGCTCGAACTCCATCCACTCCCTGTCATGGCTTCTTAGCACCAAATTATCAGCAACAAGTTCGAGTAAAGTAACATTTTTGATATAATCCGAGATCGAATAATTTTTTGATCCGGAGTTGCCATAAATCGCTCCACCGACGGTTCCCGGTATCCCTGACATAAACTCAAGCCCCCCGAGATCGTTCGAGGCGACCATCGCAAGCAACTTCGAAATCCCTAGACCGGAATCAACGATTACCTCACAGCCATCGGTATTGATCACTATGCCGGATGAATTATTCTTTATAACCAAACCGGGGAAACCGAAGTCGGAGACCACAATATTGCTACCCCAACCGAGAATCATGAATGGTATTTTATTTTCATATGCCACATTTACCGATCGCACTAGATCTTCAATGCTTTCGGCCGTAAAAAAGTAATCGCAAATCCCGCCGACATCAATCGTCGAGTATTTGGAGAGCAAAACATTCGTCTCCAATTTATCGCCCAGCGCCTGACTCAAGTTTTCTTTAAGTGTGTCCATTATGCCCCGGTAAGCTCTTCGGCGATTTTATAAACTGGCGGGATTCCGAGTGTCAAAATCACCCAATCCTTTGAAAGAGTTCTCAATTTTTCCAATATTTCTTTGTCATTCGTGAGAACTTCTGCATCAACTGTCTCTTTATCAATCTCTGCACAAATATCCTCCGACTCTACCTCCAATTTCTCATCTCTACCGGGGACAAAAAATATCGGCTTTATGATTACAAAATCCGCTTCCGAGAATGCCTGCGCAAATTGATGAAGCAATGGTTTGATCCGTTTATATTGATGTGGCCAAAAAACAACCGCCAACTTTTTCTCCGGGTGTTTTTCTCTTAGAGCCGCGATCGTTGCTTTGATCTCGGTCGGATGATGGCCATAATCGTCATAGACCAAAGCTCCCCCGGCTTCACCATAATATTCCAGCCTCCGCTTCGCACCGTTGAAAGTTTTTAACACATTTCGTATGACGCCGTCATCAATCTCAATACTTTTTGACAATGCCAAAGCCGCAGCAGCATTAATTTTATTATGTGCACCTGGCAATTTGATATCATATCCCAAAACTCCGCTTTCGTCATAATAAATGATTTTAATATCCTCTCTAGCCACATCTGCAACTTTTCTAAGATTCTCATCTTTTCCGTATAATATTAAGGTTCCGTTTGATTTGATATTCGCGGTAAATTTCGAAAACGCCTCAACAATTTCTTCCACCCCACCGGGGTAAGTATCTAGATGTTCGAGATCGATATTGTTGATAATCGCAATATCCGGATAAAAATCCAGAAAACTTCTGTCGTATTCACAGGCCTCGAGAACAAAATAATCCGACTTGCCGATATGCACAACATCGTTATCAAATTCCCGAAGCTTCTCGCCGACCAAAACCGTTGGGTCCAATCCGGCCCCAATCAAAGTTAACCCAATGAGCGAGGTGATGGTCGTCTTCCCGTGCATTCCGGAAATTGTGATCAACTTCTTATCTTTTGTGATCCCACCTATTACTTCCGAGCGCTTTTTGATTTCAATCCCCAGGCGCTCCGCCTCTTCGACCTCCACCCATCCCGGAGAGCCAGGGTTGACGGCAGAAGTCCGGACCACAACATCAATATCACTCGTGATATTTTCTTTTTTATGGCCGCCAAACTTAAGATCAGAGCCGGTTACCTTGTGGCCCATCTCCTCGAGTAGTTTTTTCAGCCCGGACATTGAAATCCCGCCGATTCCAACAAGATGATAATGCATAATCTGCCTAAATTAATTCCCCGAATTCTGATGCGCTAAACCTTATGAAATTTCGACGGTTGGCAAGCGCGTCCGCCGATTCGGCGGATCAAAGTGCCTAGAAATTTCGTAAGGTTTAGCATATTATTTACTCGCTTGTATTTGATTAGTGATATATTTCACGACCACTTCCAACCCATCTGTTTTTATCTGCTTTGAAATATTTTCACCCAAAGTCCGAAGATTCTCTTTGTTCGAAAACAGATATTCAATCTTTTCGAGCAATAGCCCCCCGGAAAGATCATCCTCTTTTATCATAACCGCCGCGTTTGCTTTCTCCAAATATTTCGCATTCTTGAGCTGGTGGTTATCCGATGCATATTTATACGGAATTAATATTGTCGCTTTTTTCAGTTTTGCTATCTCCCCGATTGTGGTCGCGCTCGCGCGCGAGACGATCAAGTCAGCGCTCGCCATCGCTTCTATCTGTTTATCGGAAAATGTGTAGAATTGATAATCGCTACCCTCGTCAAGCTTGTCCGATATATCCGCCGCTTGATCCTTATCGTTTACTCCCACTTGATGAATTATTTTATATTTCAGGAGCAATTTCGGCAAAACTTCGAATACTACCTTGTTGATAGCCGATGCCCCTTGGCTGCCTCCGGTGAATAAAATCGTGGGCTTTGACATCACCGACCTCTTTACACTTTTAAAATCTTCTCGAATTATCAAACCGCTATAATACAGATTTTCTATACCGGAATAGTTTCCTGTTGGAAAACCAACGAAAGCTTTAATTGATTTTTTCGCGAACATTTTGTTCGAAAGCCCCATAGAAATATCTGATTCATGAACAAAATATGGAATTCGCAAGAACCTGGCCGCGTAAAGAACCGGCACAGAGCAGAAACCGCCTTTGGAGAAAATAATCTTGGGACGATTGAAAAGCAGGAGCAAGAAAGACTGCTTAAGGCCTACGATGATTTTGATTACCTCCCAGATATTGCGTATTTTTTGATGACGGTGAATTTTACCGGTAACAATTTTTACTTTATTCAAACCAACAAACAAATCATTTTCTATCTTTGATCCGGAATGGAAAATCTTGCAATTGTATTTTGGAGATAATTTTTTGTAAACGCTCAAAACCGGCACCGCATGCCCACCGGTACTGGAACTGATTAAAATCACATCATACTTTTTCATACTTAATACCTTTTACAATATTTTGATATATTTAGCAATATGCCGGTGGCGGCGAGGAGGATTAGAAGCGACGAGCCGCCGTAGCTGATAAAGGGAAGTGGCACTCCGGTTAAAGGAATTAATGAGAGCATAGCTGCGATATTGATGAAAGATTGCCAGATCAGCCAAGTCGTAATCCCTACCGCCATCAATCTCGAAAATGTATCCGGCGCCTGTTTTGCAATCCTAAAACCACGAAAAGCAACGAATCCGATAACTAATATGATAAGCGATGCCCTTAAAAATCCCAGCTCTTCAGAAATAATCGCAAAAATCGAGTCTGTATGTGCTTCAGGCAAATAAAGATATTTTTGTTTGCTCTGTCCGAAGCCAAGCCCCAAAAGTCCTCCGGAGCCAATAGCTATCAAGGCATTTTGGATATGATAACCGGAACCCAGCAAATCTTTTTCCGGATTAATAAATGCCGTTATCCGTGCTAGCCGATACGGCTCAAGCTTAACCGCCAGCCAAAGCAGAGCTCCCGCCAATCCACCACCGATTAACATATGAACTGCCGGCGCTCCGGAGATCAGATACATCGCTCCGGAGATTCCGACAATAACGGCCAAAGTTCCTAAATCTTTCTGAACCAGCATTAGTATCGAGACAATCGCCATTAAAATTAAAAATGACGGCCCAATCTTCGCGATAGATTTCTCTTCGTTTTTTTTGGCGAACCAACCGGAAAGATAAATTATTAAGGTCAATTTCGCAAGCTCTGCGGGCTGAAAATTGAGCCCTGCAATGCTGACCCAACGAGCGGCATTTGAGTCGGAAGATGAGCCGATCAGAATCGGAATAATCAACAGCACTATCGTCGCCACCAGCATATAGCGACTGTTTTTTTGCCAAAATCTATAGTCTACCGACTGCGTCAATATCCAAGCGATACAACCGACAGCAACCCAAACTAGCTGTCTAACTAGATAATACTTGTCGGTTTCGTTATTTGTAATCTGTAAGGAATAATATTTCGAGACTGAATATATCGCGATCAATCCAAATAACACCAGAGCGAAAACTGCGATCGCTAGTAGATAGTCAGCCCGTCTTTTGTATTTTTGATTCAATCGATCGTTCATAGTTGAATATGATACACGTAGAAACATTTCACAGAAAGGGCATAGAAATTTCTGTGTCCCTTCTATGTGTTTGTTCTGTGTGTGTTATTTACCGCTTTCTTGAACTTCTCTCCTCTATCTTTGTAGTTTTTGAACATATCGAAGGAGGCACAAGCGGGTGAAAACAAAACGATATCTCCGGATTCGGCTTTTGATTCTGCAACCGCTACGATATCATCAATGCTATCTGGACCATCAACTATCTCTTTCGCTACGCCAGTTGTTTCGAGGGCTTTTTTGATAATCGTGCCCTCGACGCCAATTATAATAATCGTTTTCACACTTGATTTTCTGATCTCTTCTGCAAGCTTGGAAAAATCAGCTTTTTTGCTGCTTCCGCCCAAGATCAATACAACCGACTCGGAAAATGATCTTATGGCCGCTATCGTCGGCTCTGGATTTGTAGCAAATGAATCGTTGTAGTATTTCACACCATTTATTTCCGCCACCAGTTCCAGACGATGAGGTAATCCCTTGAACTCCTTTGCAGCGCTTTTTATTGACTCGATATCCGTACCTGCTTCATGCGCAGCGAGTGCCGCTGCTGCAATGTTTTCCAAATTATGACGACCGACCAAGTTAATTTCGCTTGATTCGCAGATTTTATCCTCGCCCAGGAATACAGCATCATTGCGAATTGATGAATCAACCTCCGCGATCGCTGAAAAATATAGTTTATTACCTTTCGATAACTGCGCAAGTCTTACTGCATTTGGGTAATCTTTATTGGCGATAACTGTATCATTTTTACTTTGATATTTTACAATGCTAGTTTTTGCTTCAAAATACTCCTCTTCGTCTTCGTGGTAATCCAAGTGATCTACCGCCATATTCACTATGACTGCGATATCTGGGCTTTTTCCCAAGTCCTGGAGCTGAAAACTGGAAAGCTCCAGTATCACCCAATCCTCCGGCTTTAATTTATCGAGTAATGTTATCGCCGGTTTTCCGATATTGCCGGCTAAATAAACATTTCCGAAGCTTTTAGCTTTTAGCTTAGAGCTTTTAGCTTTCTTCATCATTAGTTCAATCAATGATGAAGTTGTCCCCTTCCCCTTAGTTCCGGTTACACCGATAATCTTTGAAGGGCAAAGATCAAAAAAGAGTTTGAGTTGACTTGTAATTTCCACTCCCGCCACTTTCGCCTCTTGAATTTTTGGATTTAGGTATGAAATCCCGGGTGAACGAAAAATATAATCATAGTCTGTGAGATTACCCATGTATGATTCGCCGAAGTTTTGTTCAAATCTCTCATCTGACAGAATCTTCTTCAGCGATCCGTCCGCGTCCGCTTCAGCACGTTCCGCGAGTTCTTCTTTCGATAATTTGTCGCATAATGTTATTTTCGAAGCAACCTCAACCAAAAAATTGGCGACGGCAACGCCTTCCATCCCAACACCCAAAATGGCAATTTTCTTTTTCCGAAAATCATCTCTTCTCATGGTTCTATTCTATCTTAAATTTATGCAGTTTGCTAGTTAAATTCCTCTGCATTGGACACGATACCGCTACTAGATAAATCATTTTCAAAATCAAAAATTAGCATGTCTCGGCTTAATATATCCTTAACCTACTTCGCCGCCATGATGTTGACGTGACTCCATCTGCTCTGTAGCTTTAGTAGCAACCCTCGTTGTCAATGTTGAATCTTGTGACATCGGATGAGTCAAACCGGTTACATCCCTTTCTCGTTCATATCTAAGTAAACCAGCAGACGCTGCCGCCCTTGCGCATTTTTTCATAATCTTACGCTCAGCATTAGCAACATCAAACTGCACTGGGCTGTTGTTCGGTGAAATCTTTTCTGGTCTCCTGCTCCCTTCTAGCCCTTCGGTAGTATATAATGCTGCAAATCTTCCGGTATGATCTCCGCTGGGATGTCTTTCCGTAATATTTTCAATTTCGATTTGTATACCGATTCTCTCGGCGGCAATACGGAGAAGTATTATTAAGTTTCTTGTTGTCGCCCCGGAATCAATAAACTCGTCATAAACAGCCACTTTATAAACCTCTTTTCCCGGATGAACGGACACAAGCTTTTGCAAAAATGATATTGTTTCGGCGATTGATTGCTCTACAAATTCTTTTTTCCCAGTCAGTCCTTCCTGATGACAGTTCCATGGTTTTGTGAGTGGGTGACCAAATAATGGAAGCTCGTAATCCAAATTTTCCTTCTTCTTAAGATATCCTGATATGTCACGAAGCATCTCTTTTGCCATACGAGCAACACCAATTGCGCTGAATGGAGCGACAAAAACGCCATCGTAAGAGTTAATCGGATGTGTTATTTTATGTGATAAATATTCTGCGTACCCCACTGTGGCCATGATCCCACCTGCATAACCGTTTATTTTGCGGCGCAACCAATCCGATTCGCCTTCTGATGTAACCTGGCTCTGAATATCGGCAAAATGATCACCTACTTCCTCGGCAATCATGAAAACTTCGTCATAACCATCACTGAGCAATTGTTTGTATTCTGTATCGGATAATTGGCTAGTCACAATTTGACCATCCATTAGCTTATCATAAATTAATATTTTCCCGTTAAGCCACTCGTCTATTTCAGAAGTAACCGATTCTAACTGTTCGTCGATTTTAACCTCATCACTATTAGGTGTCTTTTGAACATTAAACCCGATCTCTTCAGGTGATATTCCTTCCTTAAACATACTGAATTTCCTCTCCGCCACCCTAAAAGTGCGCGGCTAACTATTTTACCCCAATATTGCAGAATTTACCAGCTAAAATCCTCTGCCCAAAAGGGCGATCATTAGTCCTGCTACTGCGGAAATGGTGCCTATGACCCAAAATCGCATCGTGATTTTGTACTCCGGCCAGCCGATCGCTTCGAGGTGATGATGCAGAGGCGAGGAGAGGAAAACCTTTTTTCCGCCCCTAAGTTTTTTTGATACGAATTGGATGATAAAGCTTAAGCCCTCTATGGAAAACACCAGTGTGACAATAAAAAGTGCCACTACTGAATTAGTCAAAAAGGCGATTACTCCCAGCGTCATCCCCAAAGCCATTGATCCGGTATCGCCCATAAAAAATCTCGCCGGTGGGATATTGAACCATAGGAAAGCCAAAAGCGCTCCCATAATCGTAGTGCAAAATGCCGCTAATTCAAATTTGCCCATCGTAAGCGCTATGACTGCAAATGCTCCGTAAGAGAAAGCAAATATTCCACCCGCCAGCCCATCTAGCCCATCTGTTTCATTTGAGGAAAAAGCCATCCAAATAAGCGTGACAATGAATATTGGTATATACCACCACCCGATGACATAGTCACCGATAGCCGGTATATGAATCGAATTCCAATCAAGCTTAAAGTAAAACCACCATGCGCCAAGCGCCGCGATCACCGCATATATTAAAAACTTATCTCTAAAACGCATGCCTCCGCCATTTGGCCCCTTGCCTCGTACATTCCAAAGATCATCAACTGCGCCGACGATACCTGTCGCAATCAGGCAAAAAAGCGGAAGCCATGTAGCTTGGCGCTCAAGGTTAAATGTCAAGGTCAGTACAGCGGCCGTAACCCAAACCAAAATCCCCGCCATCGTCGGCGTCCCCGCCTTTTTTGCATGAAGTGCCGACATAATAGGAGCTGATTTCGAATCGCGTATCTTTTTCCCCAAGTTATGTTTATACAAAAAATTAGTAAAAAGGGGCGTCCAGACAACTGCAATCACAAAGGCCAAAACTGCCAACCATAGCATTTTTGTAAGTTCTGATGTCGAAATTAGTATCGCCTCCATGAGACTCCTTTATTATTGCTAGATTCATAATATCAAAGCTCTGGTCAAAAATCCATAACTTTTCGCTCCGAGAGTTCAAAAATGCTCATTTTTCTGATACAATTATAGCTATGAAATCGCAATTGGTGGTCAATGACAATTTAATAAATTATTACGATTTTGGATCAACAAATCAACAAGCGATAATCCTCCTTCACGGTTGGAGATCGCAGGCTTTGATCTGGGAAAAAATCATCGAAGAACTTAGAGCAAATTACCGTGTGATAGCCATTGACCTACCGGGTTTTGGATTGTCTCCCGTACCAGCAAAGCCGTTTACGCTTGATGATTATGCAGAAACCGTGGAAGCACTGTGTCAGAAACTGAAAATCAATAACTTTATTCTTGTCGGACACTCTTTCGGTGGTAGGGTTAGTATCAAAATAGCCATCAAACATCCGACTAAGGTCAAAAAACTTATTCTCGTCGATAGCGCCGGGATAAAGAGAGAACGAAAAATCATCGGCGGGCTTGCGCGCCTATTTAAACCGATATTTAAACAGAAGATAATGGATGGAGCACGGAACAAGATATATCAAGCTATCGGCTCCGAAGACTACCTTGCAACCCCAAAGCTTCAAAAAACATATCAAAACATTGTGGCTGAAGATTTATCGTCCTATCTGTGCGACATTAAGCTACCAACTCTGATTATTTGGGGTGAAAACGACAAAGACACGCCTCTTTCAGACGCAAAATTGATGAACCGCGACATCAAAAACTCCAAGCTTGAGATAATCAAAAACGCCGGCCATTTTTCATTTATAGATCAACCGGAAAGCTTCAACAAAATATTATCGGATTTTCTAAAATGATTTTCATTTTTTACCAACTTTATCTTCTACAAATCGTCGAGTATCGCCTTGGAGAATTTTGGAATTTGCTTTTCAACAAAGGATTTTTCCGTCAAGAAGACAAACCCCGCAAGAAGTTGGTTTGGACAAGAAAAATGAGATCAATATTTCTGCTTTCTCTTGTGTTGATTATCGTTCTTGCAACATTTGTGTATTTCGTAAATCCGCTAGCGACCATTATCGTTTTCGTACTCTCAATTCTCCTTTATCCTGTTTTCGCCTCCATATCCTTGATAGCGTTGCTTCCTCTCGATATAACTCTCAAGTATTTTGTCATCAGAAAAACCAAATCAATATTATCAGGAGCAAAGAATCTAAAAATCATCGGGATAGCCGGAAGCTACGGCAAAACCACAATGAAAAATATTCTGACTACTATACTTTCCGAAAAAATGAAGGTTCTTGCGACCCCGGAGAGTATCAACACCCCGATAGGAATCGGCCTCTGGTTTAACAAGATTTATTCGAAGCAGAGTGAAATATTAATTATTGAACTGGGTGAAGAGTACGAGGGCGATAATAAAAGAATTTCGGATATCTTCCCGCTCGATTTTGTCCTGATCACCGGCATCAACGAAGCGCATATAGCGCGGATGGGCAGCATCGAGAAAATCACAGATACGATATTTGAGGCGGTAAAATACTCCCGCAGTACTGCTAAAGTTTTTCTGAATATTGATGATAAAAATGTAAATAATTCCTATAAACGCAGAGTGGATGGTAGAGCGTACCACATGTACGGGTTCTCCGGTGATTCCGAAATTAAAATTGATGATTCCAAATTCGATTCAGATAAATTGATTTGGCAAGCCGATCTTTTGAAAATCGGCAAAATCTCGACGAAAATTCTGGGAAGATACGCATTGGCGGATATTGCGTGCGCCACTATGGTTGCAGAAGAACTCGGTCTCAACGACAACAAGATAGGCTTAGGAATTACAAAGATCGAGCCGGTTGAGCATCGACTCAAACCGACCAAGAGCGCTGATGATATTTTAATTATCGATGATGCCTACAATGGTAATCCGACCGGCGTCAGCGAAGCAATCGATCTGCTTGGCCGATTTAAAGATCGCCGTAAATTGTATATTACTCCAGGATTGGTTGAGGGCGGAACAATGAATGAAAAAATCCACATAGATATCGGCAAACAGCTGGCCGAAGTCGCCGATAAAGTAATATTGATTAAAAACTCTGCGACACCTTTTATCGCCAAGGGGTTGGAGACGGCTAATTTCCCAAAAGATGATATTGTCTGGTTCGATACCGCGCCAAAAGCCCATTCTGCGCTCAAAGAAATATTGAAACCGAATGATGTGATACTATTCCAAAATGACTGGGGGGATCAGTACTTTTAGGTCGCCATGATCCGTTTCCTCAAAAACACCTACCTGAGCTTAAGGCGAAGTATTCTTCCATCGCCTCTTATCGAGATCCATATTTCCGAGAAAGCCATCATCGACAATTTTAATAAATTCAAACAACATTACAATACGGATTTTGTACCGGTTCTAAAAAGTAATGCCTACGGACACGGCACTGCGCAAATTGCCAAGATTTTGGAAAACGAGAGATTCCCCTTTTATGTGGTAGATTCTCTATTTGAAGCTCGTATCATCCGCGCCGAAGGTATCAAGAAACAGATTTTGATTCTAGGTTATGCAACTATCGACCAGATCAACTTCCCCCTGAAAAATATCATCTATACAATTATCACTCTCGAGCAATTAAAATCCATCGCATCAGAACTTTCGAGACCTAAACGATTTCATCTCAAAATCGACACCGGTATGCACAGACAAGGAATTTTTTCTTCAGAGGTTGATCGCGCAATAAAATTAATTATAAGCAATAGAAATATTATATTAGATGGCCTCTGCTCTCACTTTGCAGACGCAGATGGTCAAGATGAGGAGGCGACTATATCTCAGATTAAAATATGGAACGAGGTTATTAAAAAATTATCTAGAGTGTTTCCAAGAATACGCTTCAAGCACATCACCGCCACTGCGGGAAGCAGATATATTAATAAAATTAATGCTAATCTTTGTCGCACCGGTATCGGAATGTACGGGTTTGCTCAACATCCGAGCCAAAATAAACTCAAACTGACTCCGGCACTTTCAATGTACTCATCGGTTACACTTGTAAAAAAAGTTGCGAAAGCGGGTGGGGTAGGTTATAACTTCACATATCGCCCAAAACGGGATACTAAAGTCGCTATTGTTCCGGTGGGATATTGCGAGGGTTTGGACAGAAGGCTTTCCAATAACGGCTGGCTCAAAATAGGTAAAATAACCTATCCGATCGCAGGCAAAGTTTGCATGAATATGGTCGCACTAGATATTGGTATGAGAAGCAATATCAAGGCTGGCGATAAAGCAGAGGTGATAAGCGACAACCCAGAAGATAAAAACTCGCTGACAACTATGGCAAAAGTTTGTCAAACAATTCCACACGAGTTAATGGTTAAAATTCCTCAACATCTGAAGCGTATCGTGGTAGAATAGGGCAAAGGAGTAAATATGAAAATTGGAGTATTTTTCGGAAGCCGTAATCCGGAGCATGATATCTCGATTATCACGGCGCAACTGATCATCAATGGGCTTTATGGCCTCGGTCATGAAGTTGTGCCGATCTACATCAACAAATCCGGGCAGTGGATGATCGGTGAAGTTTTCGGCAAACTCGCGACTTTTACCGATGCGAACTCGGGGACGCCGAATGATATTTCGTATTCCAAATATTATCAGGATCTTGAAAAATCTCATGGCAAACTGGTCTTTAAACAAAAAAAGCTGGCCGGCAAGGAAGTGACGATTGATCTCGCTTTCCCCGCATTACACGGCGCCTACGGAGAGGATGGCACTATTCAAGGCATTTTCGAAATGCTAGATGTGCCGTATGTCGGATGTGATGTTCCCTCATCCGCCGTTTCGATGAATAAATCTCTTACAAAACAAATTTTTACCGCAAATGATATTTCGACAACAAAGTTTTATACTTTCAGCAAGAAAGATTGGAATGAAAATAAGAAAAAGGTGGTGGATGAAATTTCAAAACTTAAATGGCCGATATTTATCAAGCCTGTTCATCTTGGATCATCAATTGGCATAGCGAAAGTCAATAAGGAGAGCGAACTCGAAGACAAGATAAATGTCGCATTATATTATGACGAAGAAGTGCTAGCCGAGGAGGCGGTTGAGAATCTGATGGATGTAACTTGCTGTGTGATTGGCAATGAAGATTTAACTGCTTCCGAATTACAGGAGTCGATTTTTTCTAAGGGATTGTTCGATTTTGACCAGAAATATCTTGACAACGGAGGCGCCCAGCTCGGTAAAGCGCAAAGTAGTATTGTTATACCGGCAAGAATCGACAACAAGCTCACATTGCAGATCAAAAATACCGCAAAAGATGTTTACCGAGCTTTGGGCTGCAGTGGGATAGCACGAATCGATTTTCTTCTTGATACGAAAACGAAAAAATATTTCGCTAATGAGGTTAACCCTCTTCCCGGCACCCTCTACCACCATCTTTGGGAAAAAAGCGGAGTTCCCCTCGATACTTTGCTTAAAAAATTGATCGGCTTCGCTCTCGACAAAGCCGAAAACAAAAAAAAGATCTCCTCGACCTTCTCCTCCTCCGTTCTCACCAATCTCGGTTCAAAAAAACTTTCTAAATAGTCTGCTTATAACTTAATTCTTAATTCTAACTATTGCACCGGTTCTGTCGGAGATAGGCGATAGTAGTAGTTGAGTAGAAAGGATGAGATTTTGCCGAAGAGGGGAGCGGCGGTATTTTCGGAATATTTATTTGTTTTCGGCTTGTCCAATTTAACCAACATCGCATATCTCGGGTTGTCGACAGGCGCAAATCCGGCCAAAGAGTGGATAAAAACACCCAGCCCATCCTCCGACTCCTCGTATCCCCCACCGGCTTTTGGAATCTGGGCCGTACCGGTTTTAGCACCAATCTTGAACCCCGGCACTTTCGCTCTCCAGGAGTGGCCCTTCTCAACTACTTGATATAACATCTCGCGCATCTTTTTAGAAGTTTCTTCGGAAATCACCCTCTCCCCCTCCCTTTTTTCGACCGATTTTTCACTACCTCCGGGAGCAATAATTTTATCTACCATATGCGGGTAAAGGTATATACCATTATTAGCTATAGCAGTATAGGCGCAAACCATCTCGAGAGGTGTTAGGGCAATCCCCTGACCGAAAGCTATCGTCGCTCGGTTGATATCGCGCCACTCTTTTAACGCTGGAGCCGAACCGGCGACTTCGGTGTCAAGATCAATATTCGTTTTATCGAATACCCCGAACTTCGTTAAATATTTATACATATTTTCTTTGCCCAACTGCTCTGAAACCCAGACCATGGCCACATTGTCGGAATTTTGCAAAACTTGAGTCATATCCTCTTCGCCGAAAGCCTTGCGCTCCGCTGTTTTGATCTCATATCCTTGGATAAAAACATGCCAGTCAAAAGTATTTTTTGTCTCCGGTGTTATTGCCCCCGTGTCTATCGCCGCCGACATAATAAGCGGCTTAAAAATGCTTCCTGGCTCATAGAGATGAGCTATGGCCGGATTAACAAATATTCCTTCGCTATCCTCGGCGTAATCCCGGAAATTGTTCGGATCATAGTTGGGCGCACTCGCCATTGCCACGATTCCGCCGGTCTGGGTATCCATCACCACCACCGTTCCCGAATCAGCTTTATACTCCTCCAAGGCCTCCCTCAATGATTTTTCAACAAAATATTGGACTGATCGGTCCAGGGTCAATACATAGCTTGTACCATCTTGAGCATCTTTATTTTCAATTAAAGAAATTACTCTGCCCAGAGTATCTTGCTCTCCCACCATCATTCCGGATGTCCCCAAAAGCTCTTTGTCGTAATGACCCTCGACTCCATAGTTCCCTTTGCCCTCGGCGTTTACAAAACCAAGAAGTTGCGAAGCAAGTGATTTTTCCGGATAGTATCTTACATTCTCCGGAATCAGATATACTCCGCTTATTTTTTCCTTTTTGATCATGTCGGCGTCAGCCAGAGAAAGCCCTCTCTTTATCGCCGGCACATACAGCTTGTCATTGTTAATCTTTGTAAATATTTCATCCCGTGAAACTCCGGTTAGCCCCGAAAGTTTTGATGCCGCGCCTTCCTTGTCTTTGATGTGTTGCGGCACAACCATCACCGCGTATTTTTTTACATCCATGGCTAGGGGGTAAAGCGAATCCATGCCTTCGATCGTATCGTGGACATAAATTCTTCCTCTCTGGGCGACTTCGATCTCTTCGAATCTCTGTTGATCCTCGGCCAAAGCCAGATAACGATCATGCTGCATCACCTGTTTTTCAAACATTCTTCCTAAAATCAAAATCAACAAAAAAGCGACAAACACACCCAAAATAGTAAATCGTCGCTCGATGCTATTTGTGTCGCTCATATTCTAGTTTCTAGCTAATTGATCCCCTCCTCCAATATGATCGATTTTTGATATAGGTTCAAGGGGCGCCTCTGCCTTGCTTTCCTCGGTTTTCAATTGATCGATCTCTCCGAGCGATCGCAACCTTTCCTTCTCCACCCCTAGTTCACTTACTTTTTGTTTAAGGTCGGCTTCCGATGTATTTAGATCCCGCACCTTGACGCTTCTGTTAACTCCGGCTGTTGACTGCGTCAGAAAAACCAAGGCCAGAATTGCAAAAATGGTTATTGTTACAAATTTAATTGCGTTCGGTCCGATTACGATCCCTTGACGTATTGTTTTCTTCTTAACTCCAAAATCTGAATCATTTGAATTTGTGATTGTCAGAATTCTACCCATAGCGTGAACGCTCCTAACTAAATTACGAAATATTACATTTTCGGCAATCGTCCCATGGTAACGAAGCCCGTATCGATAACCGTTCAACGTAAAACGTAACGGGCGTCGTAACCGATAAACGATCGACGATGATTACATCAGTATCAACCAGTGAATAAAATCAGTGGTAGTGTTCTCCAATTAATCTGTGTCCGTTAGCTTTTGAAGCCAGCAGCCCATTTTTATTTTAATGGCTAATGCCATTATTGGGTTTAGAATTTTTTGTTTTTAATATGCTCCGCCATTTCCATTTTGGAAAAAGCAGATTTGCCTTTGCCCCTCCTTTGTCCTCCTCCGCGAGTCCCGATATTCATCGGGACGAGCGCCCTCCGAAGCAAAGTTTCGTCTGTCCCGACGTAACGTCGGGGAGACGAACCTAAGCGTAGGATGGGCGTCACCGCAAATACCCTACAAACGAGAACGGGCTCTCTTGGCTGCTGGCCTCAAACGCTAACTTGTTAAAGTGCAATTACTTATCTGTATCGCCTGCGCGGGTTAATCGCACAGACATACAAATTGCTCTAATTTCTAATTGACCTAATTATTCTAATGAAATCCCAATCTCCAATCACCAAGCACCAAATTTTTATGATATTATGTAATCTACTTTTATTGGACATTTATTATCATTGGGATTTATTTAGGTTAATTAGTGTAATTAGGAGTAATTAGAATAATTATTTCTGTGTCTTTTCTGTGAATCTAATCTGTGGATGTCAAATTCCGATCTCGTTCAAACCTTCCGCTATCTCCTCCGACTTGTCCTCCATCTCCTGCTTGAAATTCTTCCAATTTTCTTCCGGCCATATTTCAATTCTCGAATACATTCCGGTTAAAATCACTTTATTCTTTATTCCTGCGTAATCTTTTAAATAATTTGGAAGGTTAATCCTTCCGGCTTTGTCGAGCGTTAAATCCATCGCTCCGGCTAAAACTAATCTTGAGAAACTTCGCGCATCTCTCTGTGTTAAGGGGAGCGCCGCCACTTTCTCGGCAATCTTCCGCCACTCCTCATCGGTGAAAAGCCATAAGCAATGATCCAAGCCTCGCGTTACGACGCAACCAGAAACAAGCCGAGCCCGAAATTTCACTGGGACCGACAATCTACCTTTTTCGTCTATGGAATGAGAGTATTCTCCGATAAACATTTTGGCCCCGCCGCAAATTCAAACTTTGATTGTTAAAGTTTTTGATTTTGTTTTGATTATTTTTGTTTTTACAATCTTCGTCTTCGGGCGAGTCATCTTCCGCCCTTCCCCCCCAAAATATTCTGTGATCTTCTGTGTCTTTTCTGTGTGATTATTCTGCGCGATTCTGTGTAATACTTCTGTGAGATAATTTCCCACTATCCCCCACATACACCCACTAATCAACATAATATTACTTGTTCATACCATCGGTCAAGACGATAGCTCCCACTTTGTGTGGACAAGGTTGTGGATAATATATACGCTTTTTGATAATTTAATGCTCCCACAGATGCAAAAAGCGGCTATAGCCGCTTTTTGCATATCCTGTATTTGATATTTATTTTGTTCCCATCATACCTTATACATTTCCCATTATGCTTTATACATGATACTTAATACTTGATACTATCTCGTTTATTTTTACCCTCTCCTGCTTCATGGTATCGCGGTCACGCAATGTGACTGTATCGTCTTTCAATGAATCAAAGTCAACGGTTATGCACCAAGGGGTTCCAATCTCATCTTGTCTTCGGTAGCGCCGCCCGATTGATCCGGATTCATCATAAAATGATGCGAGATCGGCATCGATCAAATCTTTGTATATTTTCTTTGCAATCTCCGGCAGTCCCTCTTTTTTCATGAGCGGAAATACCGCTACCTTAATCGGCGCAATTTTTGGATTTAACCGTAACGTCACCTCGCCCCTCTCTCGCCCGTCGCTCCCATCCGATTCATCATATGCATCAACCAGAAAGGCTAACATAGCTCTGTCAATTCCGAATGATGGCTCGACTACATATGGTATATACGGCTCCTTCCCCTCTTCTCGATATTGCAAGTCCTGTCCTGAATATTTTTGATGTTGGAAAAGGTCGTAATCCGATCTCTGCGCAATACCCGCAAGCTCCGAAACTCCGAACGGGAAATTGTATTCAATATCGCTCGTTCCCATTGAATAATGCGAGAGTTCATCTTTCTCGTGTTCTCGAATTGATAAATTCTCTTTCTTCACTCCAAGATCTAAAAAGAATTTTTTCGCCTCGCTTATCCATTTGTTATATTCTGTGGCTGATTTTTCCTTGTTCGGTTCGATAAAATACTCAATCTCCGCCTGTTCGAATTCAAGAGTTCTAAATGTAAAGTTACCGGGCGTAATCTCATTTCTAAATGCTTTGCCGATTTGCGCGATACCGAATGGGATTTTTATTCGATTTGATTGAATCACATTTTTGAAATTGCTGAATATCCCCTGCGCCGTCTCCGGCCGCAAATATGCAACCGAATCCTTCTCCTGCGTCGGCCCAACAAATGTTTTAAACATCAAATTAAAATCTTTTGCTTCCGTCCACTCGTGCTCTCCACCATTTTTACATTTTTGACCGTCATCCCCGACCTGATCGGGGATCCGGTTTTGATCATTATTATTTTGAATTTGCCTGTCCTCCGTAGCCTCGGCGAAGGAGGATTTCTTGTTTCTTGTTTCTTTGATTTGATCTTGTCTGAATCGCGAATGACATTTTTTACACTCTACAAGTGGGTCAGAAAATGAT
>Ga0208373_1001639_pt1 | contig 28662 bp, 11 predicted proteins | sample RifOxyC2_FD_184036 | JGI IMG/M metagenome (GOLD analysis project Ga0208373, IMG submission 184036) | Soil microbial communities from Rifle, Colorado - Rifle Oxygen_injection C2 (SPAdes) | ecosystem: Environmental > Terrestrial > Deep subsurface > Rock core/Sediment | place: Rifle, Colorado... | reverse complement strand
TCCGTCGAGCCAACAAGCAGATTATTATTGTAAACATAAATAGAAGCATTAGCTTCAGCAGTTCCGGCTATCACCTGTGATCCAACATTCGTATAATCCGGCAAATCATTAACAACCGGCGCAATTGGCGAGACACAATCGATAATCAACAAATCATCAGAACTATAGGTTGTTGAATTACCTGCTAAATCTGTGACTTTTATAGCGATACCCGCAGAGCCTTGTTGCTCGTCTACCGCTATATTATAACTATACTCATACTGCACACTGTACACTGTAAACTGTTCACTCTGTTCCTGTTCACTTATCTTTATTGCCCTATTCCCATTTATTGTCACCACAGGATCCGATTCAAGTGTTTCAGAAACTGTAAAACTAATCATCACCGGTCCAAGGCTCGACAAGGATGGATTAACTCCAACCTCAGACAGCTTGGGACTTTCAACATCATAAACAATAGTTTGGCCATCACTAAGCTGACTAATATTTCCGGCAGCATCTTTTGCCTTTACCTTTATTTCATTATTTCCAATATCAAGTACTATTGTTTTATTAAATGTCCCGTTAGCTAAAGTTTCCGTCGAGCCAACAAGCAGATTATTATTGTAAACATAAATAGAAGCATTAGCTTCAGCAGTTCCGGCTATCACCTGTGATCCAACATTCGTATAATCCGGCAAATCATTAACAACCGGCGCAATTGAAGAAACACAATCTATAACCAACAAATCATCAGAACTATAGGTTGTTGAATTATCTGCCAGATCTGTCGTTTTTATTGAAATAGTCGCAGAGCCTTGCTGCTCGCTTGAATCTATGTTGCAAGCATATTGATAACTCCAACTTGCCCCTCCAGCATTTTGAATCCCAATAATCTTATCAGCAACACTGTCATTTACTTTTACGGAAGGATCGCTCATCAATTTCTCCGATACTGTAAACTCTATTAGAACAAAGCCAAGGCTCGACAAGGATGGATTAACACTAATTTCAGATATTTTAGGAGTTTCTATATCATAAACAATTGTTTGCGTACTACTTAGCTCGCTCATATTACCTGCGGAATCTTCAGCTGTAATTTTTATTTCGTTTTTGCCAATATTCAAAGTAATTGTTACGCTAAATGTTCCATCATTTTCACAGTTTATCGTTGCCACTAAAACATTATTATTGTATATGCTAATTTGCGTATTAGGTTCCGCTTCCCCTGATATTGTATAAGTATTGATATTTGTATAATTAGGCAAAACTGCAATTGAAGGGGCATCAGGAGAGCTAAAATCAATAGTCAAAAATTTATCAGAGCTATAAGTTGTAAGATTGCCTGCCATATCGCCCGCTTTTATCGAAATAGTCGCGGCTCCTTCCTGATCAGCTTTTGTTACTTCATAAGTATAATAATATCGAATTCCAGAAATCTGATTCTCCATACTCTGTCTGACTGCCAAATTGCCATTTATATCAACAACAGGATCAGATATTAATGGCTCTGAAACTGTAAAACCGATTAAAACAGATCCTATTGTTGACAAGGAAGGGGAGACTTCAATAAAACTTAAACGCGGCTCCTCTATATCATAAACAATAGTCTGGCCATCACTAAGCTGACTAATATTTCCAGCAGCATCTTTTGCTTTTACCTTGATCTCATTATTTCCAATATCAAGCGCTATTGTTTTACTGAAAGTTCCGCCTGACGAAGTTTCTGTCGATCCAACAAGCAGATTATTATTGTAAATATAAATAGAAGCATTAGCTTCAGCAGTTCCTGTTATCACCTGTAATCCAACATTCGTATAATCCGGCAAATCATTAACAACCGGCACAACTGGCGCTATACAATCGATAATCAACAAATCATCAGAACTATAGGTTGTTGAATTACCTGCTAAATCTATAACTTTTATAGCGATACCCGCAGAGCCTTGTTGCTCGTCTGCCGCTATATTATAACTATACTCATACTGTACACTGTACACTGTAAACTGTTCACTCTGTTTCTGTTCACTTATCTTCCCTGCCCTGTTCCCATTTATTGTCACCACAGGATCCGATTCAAGTGTTTCTGAGACTGTAAAACTAATCGTCACCTGTCCAATGCTCGATAAGGATGGATCAATAGATACAGTTGATATTTCGGGGCTTGTTATATCATAAACGACAGTTTGGACATTACTAAACTGACTAATATTCCCAGCCGCGTCTTTTGCTTTTACCTTTATTTCATTATTTCCAATATCAAGCGCTATTGTTTTATTAAATGTCCCGTTAACTAAAGTTTCCGTCGATCCAACAAGCAGATTATTATTGTAAATATAAATAGAAGCATTAGCTTCAGCATTTCCAGCTATCACCTGTGATCCAACATTCGTATGCTCCGGCAAATTATTAACAACCGGCGCAATTGGCGCTATACAATCAATAACCAACAAATCATCAGAATTATAGGTCGTTGAATTACCTGCTAAATCTGTAACTTTTATAGCGATACCCGCAGAGCCTTGTTGCTCGTCTGCCGCTATATTATAGCTGTATTCATACTGTACACTGTTCTGTTCACTTGCACTTGTTCTATTTCTTATAGCAGGATTGCCGTTTATTGTGACTACAGGATTTGATTTCAGAGTTTCTGAAACAGCAAATTTTATTTCTATTGTCCCGACCGTTGCAATAGCAGGCGATACTTCTATGCCATAAACAGCTGGAGAATCAGGATCATAAATTATATTTTCCGCATCACTGATTGCGCTTATATTGCCTGCCGAATCTTGAGACAAAACAGTTATCGCATTATCTCCCCTATTTAAAGGAATTGTCGATTTAAAAATACCTATTGATAAAACTTCTGCTGAAGAAAAAAGTTTGCTGTCATTATATACAAAAATCTTACAGCCTGCTTCTGCTGTTCCGACAATTTCTTGAGCCTGTTTATTCGTATAATTTGGCAAATTATTCAAGATCGGTTTTTCTGGAGATATAGTGTCTATTGTCAAAAGTTTATTATTTGTATAGACAATTTTATTTTTTGCCAAATCAACCGCTTCAATAGAAACAACAGTATTTCCCTGTACATCGCTTGTCGTTATATTATAGATGTATTCATACTGTACACTGTTCACTGTAAACTGTTCACTGGTTCTTATCGCAGGATTGCCGTTTATTTTGACAACCGGGTCAGCCTCTAGGGTTTCCGAGACAGTAAAGCTGATTTCTAAAGTGCCGACTGTCGCGGGGTTTGGTGAGACGGAGATGTTGGTGATGATTGGAGCGTCTGTTTCATAAAAGACTTCCGTAATAGAAGAAAATCCTGAAACATTTCCAGCTCTATCTTCACAACGAGTTTTTATCTTATTCTCTCCAAGCCCTAATGTCACAAAAGTTGAATATCTGTTTAAACCATTTGCGCTAACAGTTTTCACTAAAACATCATTTAGATAAACCTCAACTGATGAAGTAGCTTCCGCACTACCTGATATTTCCTGCGAGGACTTATTCGTCCATGAGGCTATTACATCAATTGATGGCGCTTCAGGTGTCGCATTATCAACGGTAACGGGTTGAGAAACTTCATATGTATTTCCCGCCAAATCCATAGCTGAAATTGCTATATCATACTGTCCACTGTTAATTGTAAACTGTTCACTATCTTTCCCGTCCCATGTAAGAGTCGGTATCCCTTTTGCTTTTATCTTTTTAGAGCTTGCAGAAACTATCGGGACATAAGCCTCTGTCAATTTATTATCTTGAAGAATTTTTATCGTCTCTCCATCTTTTTTGACAGTGACTGTAACATATGCCTGTTTCGCAAGGGTGTAGCTTATGACCGTCTGATCTTTTTTGCCGTTGACATAAGGGCTAAAAGGATTGGGCTCTACAGAAATTATCTCCAAATTAGGATTTGAATAATCGCAAGTAAATCCTGCCGTCTTCGCAATCGCGCTAGTTTGAAGACTGTCTGTTGCAGAAATCTTTACATAATATTGACCTGCAGAAAGCCTCACCCCTAACCCCTCTCCTAAAAGGAGAGGGGAACCGTCCCACAAGTAAGAATAATTCCCAGGAGTATGAGAAAAGGTTTTGCCCCATACGCTCTCCATGCTGGAATTTAGGACTTCAAGTTTTACAAGGGCTTGCCCGTCTACATAGGCTTGATTGTAAAGAATTGAATAATTAAATTGTATCTCATCTTTTATTCCATCCCCATTTGGAGAAAATATTTCATAATTCGTATCTATGCTGACATCCGGTCTTGTCGCGACAAGAAGAATCTCTTTCTGCCCGCTAACTTTATTCCCCAATTTATCTTGAACCATAATATTCACATAATACCTGCCATCCTCCAATATTTTTTTCTGTACACTGTTCACTGCAAACTGCTCACTCAAAAGTCCGTCCCAATTAATCGAATAGCTCCCCGCTCCTTCAACCTCGTCTCTTGTAAGCTCTTGAACAGTCACCCCCGCTCCGTTTAGTATCTCTATTGTAACTTTGTAATCAGGAACCCCGCCCAATAATTTGTACGATATTCGCACTTGATCATCTATTGCGTCACCGTTTGGAGTAAATGGGTTGGGGGTAGTAACAAAATCAGCGATAGTTAAAACGCTTTCAGGCTCAACTGAAAAGGCTTCTGTTTTTTTCTCATCGCTATTTTTTGCCGAATCCCGCGCGGAAACTTTAAAATACACTTTTTCCGACGGTTTATTTTTCATATCCCATGTCAAATAATATTCCCCCGCGGTTTTTACTTCATCTGAAATAAAGTTTTGCAGTAGTATCCCGTTTTCATCATAAAGCGCGGCATTTACCGTTGAATTTTCCGGGATATTATATTTAAGCCTTGCTTCACGACTTACATAATTAACCTCAACCGGATAAATCGTGATATATGGCGCTGTGTTATCAACATAAACTGTATTTGAATTCAGACAATTGTCACGGTTGTAGGAGTCATAAGCTGTTATTCTAAACTGGTACGCACTGTCGCAAACTTTTGTCTTGTCTTTTGGACAAACAGAGCCTGTATAATCTTCCTGGAAATCGCCATCCCAAGAGACAGAATGATCCCCTTTGTTTTGAAGCTCGCCCAAAGCAAGAATTTTTATCGGCTTATCTTCTTTACCAAGAACTTCAATTGTCACTAAAACATTGTCGCGCGACACATAATATTTTATATCAGTATGGTTGCCTTTTTCACGCACAGCGGAAAACGGATCGGGCTCGGCATAACAATATGGGATAAGAGATGTTGCCCTATCAACAACAATCTCCTTTGTTTCCGATGAAATCAAATTGCCAACATTATCTTCTGCAATTACTTCATAAGTAAATTTGCCGCCAATAAGTTCACCGCGACCACCTTTCCCATCCCACTCCCAAAAGGTTTCAAGGGATCCAGGGTTCGAGGATTCAAGGTGGGGATATTGAAAATCGTTTGTTAACGCTTTGTAAGTTTTATAAAGTGCACCGTCATCGCGGTAGATGTTTGTTGTTACATAAGCGGGTTCTGACAGTTTGTACAAAATTTTCGTGCTGTCATTTACCCCGTCATCGTTAGGGGTGAATGGGCTTGGAAGAGCTTCAAGGGATAAAACGGCAGGCGAGGTTGTATCGACTTTTATCTGGCCTGTAATATTGTTGCTGATATTGCCGGCCTCGTCGATTGAGTAGCTTGTGTAATTATAAATACCATCTTCTAAACTATTATCAAGTTTTTCTTTGTTTAATAAAAATTCAGTTAGACTTTCAGCTTCGGTAGAAAGCTCAACTTGATTTCCCAACTGAAAAGCAAACGATCCTTTAACAAAAAGACCAATCATTAAAACAACAATCAAACTTTTAATAAACTTCATATAAACCCCTTTTAAGTCTTTTCATTTTTTCCTACTATTTAAGTGGAAATTTCAAAAAAATAAAAAATCATTGACGAATTTTCGTCACTTCACTTTTTCCAATTTAAAGCAAATCGTTCCTTTTTCATTTGATTTTAGTTTAAAGTTAATCGAATCGAATTTCCCGTCATCGTTGGGGGAGAAGACTGCCGCGCTGGGGATTGCTGTCGCTGTAGGCGGCGTCGAATCAGCTTCTACGATCAAATAACTATACCCCAAATTCCCAACTCCATCATTTACCTTTAAAACAATTTTATAGGTTCCATCTTCAACAATATTGCCACTTAAATCTCTTCCGTTCCATGAAACTATTACTTCTCCAGAAGGAACAGTTTCTGCGCTTAGAATTTCACAAATAATTCTACTATTTTCATCTTCTATATAAGCCTTTAAATTAAATAGAGGATCAAAAATATTATCTTTCACCTCAAAGGAAACAGTCATTATTTGGTTCAACCTAGGAGAAAAAACTTTCTTTGAAGGGTTGTTCCCTGTAATTTTAGGTGCCTCATCATCAGTAGTAACTTTTATATTTTCAAAACATATATTCCCAACTTCATCAGAAGCAGTTGCATATACAACATATTCTTTTTCTATTTTAACATTAGCCTCCAATGCATTCCAAACAAAAAGATTTACCTCTTTACTTCCCGGAGGAACTTCTTGACTGATGTAAATATTTTTTCCACTTATAGACTTAATTTCAAACTTTATTTCTGCAGTCTTTGATGCTTTATAAGGCAGTTCAAACTTTTTTATATCTCCTCTTCCATATTCAAGCTCAATTAAAGGAGGATATAAATTAATTCCTAAAGGAGTGTTATCAATTATTACAGTTTTTTCTATTAGCGGTGAATTTTTTACATTGTCTTCCGAATGGACTTCAATTCTAAAAGAATATTCTCCACTATCAGCCAATTTTGAAGCATTATCATCTCCATTCCATGAAAAGGAACAACTACCTGGTTTTTGCTTTAATCCTTGGACAAGGCTCTTTACTAATCCCCCATTAGAGTCAAAAACATCAATTGACACAATGCCCTCTTCTTTTAAGTAAAATTCAAGCTCTGTCAATCTTTTATTCGCGGAAGATTTTGTAGAAAAAACTTTATTGCTCAATTTAGCATCTGCTATGCCTATTGCTATATTAAATTTTTGGATCCTTCCTTCTGCGTCTGCAACATAGATAAAACCTGAATTTTTATCTATAGAAATCCCTCTTGGGGCAAAAAAATTCCCTTCTTTTAAGCCTTGCGTTCCAAATGAGCAAATAAATTTACCAAATTTATCAAATTTTTGTATTCTATGATTTTCTGTATCCGCAACATAAATATTCTCATTACAATCAAGCGCGACATCGCAAGGATATAAAAATTCTCCTCGCCCCACACCTTTTTCTCCAATTTCCATAAGCAATTCTCCATTAAGTCCATATTTTTTTATTTTATGGTTTTCTGTATCTGCGACATATAAATTGCCTTGGTTATCAAGGTCTATGCCATAAGGGCTGGTAATTTGATTCGAAGATATATTGCCAATACTCTTTGCAGAAATACCGCCACTACCTTGGCCTATTACCATTCCTGTCGAACCCTTTATAACTCTATTGTTGGCAGTATCAGCTATAAATAAATTGCCATCTTTATCAATTCTGCCTGCTCTTGGAGATTTCAAGGACAAGTTATCAGGTAAATTTTCTCCCACAGATAAAAAAATAAAATCATTGTCTTTATCAGAAAATTTTATAATTCTATTATTTCCGGTATCAATAACATACAAATTACTATCAAAATCAAACAAAACCCCTTGAGGTTGTTTAAATGTATCCCCATTATTGAATGTTGTTAAGGTCTTTATCAAATCCCCGGTATTGCTAAACTTTTTTATGGCATTATTGATCGTATCAACCACATAAACAAAACCTTCTTTATTAACTGCAAGTTTATATGGGTTATTCAAATTAGAAACATTAAAAGAAGCAACAACATCTATTGTTGCAGTAAATCCAACAACAGATAAAACAAAAAAAATAAAAATAAATAAAACAATTTTTTTCAAATCAAAAATCTCCTAGATACACTTAAAAAAATCACAAAGCATAAGACATTTTCAACTGGAAAGCATTTTTAAAGAAATCGTACTCGGGATAAATAGCCACTTTATTTTGTCCCTCTCGCGTTCTTGCTTCTTCGTTTTTTGATGAAACACCAAAATAAGCACTTAAAAGATTGGTCAAATAATAAGCTCCACCAAGATATGAAGTTAAGGATGCGGTTAAATTAACATCTTTTCCCCCATCATAGTAATGGTAATTTTCTGAACTACTTTTAGATATAAAAAAAGGTATTAAGGACACATAAAGAATCCCATCCAAATAATTTTTCCCAAAAAATTGTCCAAAGCCCGGAAGCCCTGCAGACTTAAAAACTGCTTCCCAAGGGTTCCTTTCAACATAATATTCTCCATTATTTATGTCATTTGTTATACAATAAGCATCAATAATATTGGCGACATAACCAACTGCCAGCATATATAAAAAAGTATCATACAAAAATTGTCCTTGGTATTTTGAAGCTTCATTAGGAGCATTATCTACTTTTTCCAACTTAACATATAAAGTAAAAGCTATTTCCATAAGAGCGGACATCATTATCTCATCGCCCTTTTTAACATCTCCCGCATACTTCTGTCCCCAACCAGGCAAAAGAGCTGATCTTCTAGCCGCCTCCCAGGGATCTTTTAATTCAGGCAAGCCTATATTTCTTGTGCCTTCTGTAGAAGCAATTTCCTCTGCAAAACTCAAATTACAAAAAAACATCAGCAATACGATTAAAATCATTCTTTTTTTCATTGATTTAGCTCCTCATTATATTTAATTTCCATCAAAAACTTACCATTTTCATCAAATTTGACTATCTTATTATTGTCGGAATCCGCAACATAAATATTGTTTTCAATATCTATGGACAATGATTGAGGGCTTGCGAGTTGACCTGTTCCATTCCCTCTCATGCCAAAGCGCATTATGAAACGACCATTCCCATCAAATTTAACAATACAATCTTTTTGTGTTTCTAATACATAAACAAATCCTTTATTATTAATTGCTATACTTTCAAGATCATGTAGATCGGTATCATGATGCAGTGCGGGAGGGAAAATATCGAACCCTGCAATAAATGTTCGCCCCCATTTAAGCAAGAAGTTCCCCTTTGAATCAAATTTTTGCACTCTTATTTGAGGGGGTTCTCTTAAGAATGTACCCGCAAATCCGGCATCGTACAAATTGTCTGTTACATAAACATCGTTGTTACTTTTATCCACTGCAATTGCCCAAGACGCTTTAAATTCTCCGTCTCCTCTCCCAACTTTCCCCCACATTGCAATTAAATTCCCACGCTTATCATATTTATGCACGCAATAGGAGCCGGGATTTGTAATATAAATATTATCCTCACTATCAACTGCTATCCCCATAGGATTTCGCAAATTTGTCCTAACGCCTTCAAACCTTGCAATCTTCCTAACCCATACAGGATGCCCGTCATTTTTATCAAGTAACGCTAATATGTCATTTTCTAAAAAAATATTTCTCCCCAAAGCGCAAAAATTCCCTTCACTATTCACAGCTATCGCTTTTGGATAAACCGTATTTTCAATGATAGCCTTTATCGTTGGTTCAACTTTTAAATAATTAACAATTTCTTGAAACGTAGGTTTTATTGCTTCAAAAGATACTATAGGGCTTTCTCCTTCTTTGAAGCCATAGCGAACATTACCTTTTTGATATTTATATCTTGCTTCAATAGTTTGAAAACTATAATCTTCCTTATTAAATCCTTTAAACCTAAACCTGCCAATAAATATATATTCACCAACATCTCCTATTTCAAAATCAAAAATTCTTCTATTTATCACTTTATTAAAAACTCCTTCCCTACTGAAAGATAAAATTTTATCTCCGGAAAGAACATAAAGATTATCATTGTCATTTGAAACCCAATAACAATTTAAAGGCTCTCCATAACAAAGAGATATAAGAAAAGTTAGAAATAAAAAACAAGTAAGTCGGATTTTTAAGTGCATCATTTCTCCTCCCTTTTAACCATCATGCTTTCTCTGCAAAGAAAAGCAGGAAGTATTGAGCCATGCAAAGGTCCTTCACCCACAGGGAATATTAGTTTACTCATCTCTAATCCAAAATTCCCTATTCCAACAGTTTTTTCCCAACCCCAATAGGCAAGCTCACTGCAATAGAACTTGCCGTTGTCAGGCCCATCATAATGTCCGACCAAGCCATATCGATAATATTTATCATACCCAAGAAGGGGTATATCATATCCATATTTACTTTGTTGCATAGAAACTAACTTTCCAACCTCTATTCTTGTTTTAGTATCTACAATTTTTGGAACGCTTGTTATAGTATAAAGCCCTTGGCCAACCCAAGTAGAAATTGGTTGTTCCTGTACTGTGTTCCAAACTGCGTCAACAACTTTACCATTTCCGACATAAATTCCTGTATGATCAGGAGCCATGGGTATCCAATTAAATCCTTCCTGTTTTTTCACATTAAAAAGAAAGTCCCCAGTCTTTACAACATAAAGTAAATTTCTATAAGGTGAGTTACTGAATTTTATAGTGCCTATAATTGTCTTTGAATAGGTTTTATTCCCATAATAAATTTTAAAAATATTTTCACTTTCTTTTAATAAAACCTCAAAAACTCCACTAAAATTTCCACCTGAATTGATTTCTATTGGATATTCATACCCATTAACTGAAAGCCTAAGTTGTTCATTTCCATTGGGGACAGCAATTCCACTAACTTTTAAAAAAGTGAGGCCTTCTGAATTAGAATTGTTAGAAAATTTTACGCCAAAAATCTGCCTATCTCTAGGTTCAAGCAAAATAAAATTGCTTGTATTACTGACAGAGGCAGGATAGATGGTGTCATCATAGGGGTCTGTTTCAACTTCAGAAGAAGAGGTAGGAGGTGCAACATTAGAACTCCCTGTCCAATATACAGTTATATCGCCACTTTCGGATATAGGAATCCCGTCATTAAGCACAATAATATTGATTTTATTTTCTCCATAGCTTAAAGGATTTACACTTGTTGAAAATGTCCAGCTGCCATCTCTGGTATTTGGAAAAACATATGAAGGCTTGCCATTAACATAAGCTTGAAGCACCTTATTATAATCTTTTGAGCTTTTATCACCTTCTTCTGCCTGAATTAGTAATGTTCCCTGCAATATCAAGTTTCCTGTAGCTTCATTATTCCAAAAGCAGTTATTTATAACGGGCTCTATATAATGTTTTGGATATAAGTTGGTAGAGCTTGCCCCCATTAACACAAAAATATATTCAATTAAAGATCTCATATCTATAGAAACTTGAATTGCAAAACTAAAAGATTTCCCTATTTCATTAGTATAGCCATTATTATCTTGAGACGCAGACGCAGCACTTACCACTTGATCATCTAAAGAATAATTTGAAGCAAATTGAACACTTCCATTATTAGAAATAATTCCATCTTTAACATTATAACTAACTTCAAAAACCTCTCCTTCTTTTTCTGCTTTTAAAGTAATTAAATCTCCAACAGAAGTTGAACTCAATTTAATCCCAGGAGCAATAGATTGAACATATTTAGAGTCAAAGTTAAAACTGTTTTTATTGACATCAAATGATAAACCTTTACTATTATATAAGGCTGTCATTAAATCATTTATTTTTGAAAGAATAACATAGCAATTTTCTTTATCCTTAGAATTTGCCAAGCTATAAACCCTGTCAATGGAAAAATCTTTTACTCTTACAGTTTGATTTGCTTTATCAAGCTCATAAATTATGGCTTGGCTTGCATCGCCATCAAAAACAGTAAGCCTTAAAAGACTTGTTTTAGTTGAGCTGGCGTTTATGTTTTCAATTTTTATAGGGATACCATCTATATTGCCAGCAACATTGGTTGAAAAATTAAGAAAGCTTTCTGATGGAGAAGGCATCTGACTGGACTTCGCAAAAGATATATCTATATCTTTTTTTGTAAGTTCTTTGTTTTCTTTGTCTTTAACAACTATAGACACTTTGTCTGAATTTTTGTTTGAAAATTTTTCAGGGGAAAATAATAGCAAAGAATTATCTATCCCGGAATATGAAATTTCTTCTTCTGTTGTTCCTATTGGTTTTTTTAAAGAGACTTTGACTTTTTTTGAAGTTAAAATCTTTCCATTTTTTGAACACACAACTTCAATTAAATAATCACCTTCACCTAAAATCTCTCCTTGAGTATTTTTGCCATTCCAAATAAAAGGTTTTAGAGAAGAATTCAAAGGGAGTGATTCGGTTCTAGCATAAATTAAAGAGCCATCAATTGCTTTGTAAACATTCAAAGTTACAGAAATAATTTCATTATATAAATTTGGATTTAAAAAATAATCTATTTCTGTGATCCTATTTACTGCATTAAAAAATGGATAAATCCTTTTTATGGAAATATCCCCTTCTTCTTCGCCAACATATGCCTTATTCCCTGCATTCATTTGAATTAAAGGAGCTTCAACATTAACATGGCAAACATACAGTTTTGCTCCTTCAGGCAAATTATCAATGTGATCCCCATCTTTCTTAAAATCTAATTCAAAGGATCTAGCACTTTCTCCATCCCAGGGCACTTCAGTAGGACCATCCAATGAGACATCTAAAGAGTATCCTTTAGGCTTTGGAGGCTGATATGAAGGGGGTTTTTGAACTTCTCCTTGAGGAGGATGGATACTTACAATTATAGCAACAACCACCAATTCTATTATTTTCGGGATAGCTCCCATTGAATGCGCGGGAGGACTAAAAAATGATGTTATAAAAAATATAAAACAAAAAATCAATATTTTCAGTTTAACCATATTTAATTCGTAGTCTCCTTACTTTCCTCAATAATACTAATAGATTCCAAGAGTTCCAAGACATTTTGCAATTTTCATATACGAATTTTCGTCACTTTACTTTTTCCAATTTAAAGTAAATCGTCCCGTTCTCATTTGATTTTAATGTAAAATCGATCGAATCAAATTTACCGTCGCCGTTGGGAGAGAAGGTTGACAAGGTTTTGCTACATTCGACGGAAGGCGCTACCGTATCTTTTTTCACCATAACATCGCTGTATGTTGTAACATTCTCATCGCCTGCAGGATGAGATGTTACATATATATAGTTATCTCCTTCTGTCGAAAGCGGAATATTTTTGAAATTAAACTTTCCGTCTTCTCCCGCTGTAACCAAGCCCTCACCCGACTTTGAGGTGTTTTGAGAACTGCCAGGCAATTTCCCCTCTCCCAGAGGGAGAGGGGTATTTACTGGTTCTTTGTAAACATAAACATTTAAGATGGAGTTGGGCTCTGCTGTTCCATAAATAGTCACAGTTTCTTTGTTTGTAATATAGCGATCCGCGAAAACGATGGGAGCAGACAAAGAGAATTTACCGTTTAATAATGTATATGTTGAAAAGTGGTCAAGTGGAGCATAGAAAACATACTGGTATTCGCCATTGTTTAGCTCAACATCCTGTTTGTTTCCTGAAACAACTTGAAGGTCTCCTGATTTTGTTATCTGGTGGATATTTAGAGGCAAGCCATAATCTTTGCCAATTTCAGGAATTTCCATCGAATCATTCCAAAGTTCAAGTTCTCTTAAGTCTTCTAATGTATAGATAAATTTGAGAGTAGGGCGAGAATCCATCGAGAATCTCCATGGAGATGGTTTTATTTCAACAATCGGACCTGTCGTCAAAATGATGGGCTTATTTCTTATATATATTTCTTTTAATGAAACAGGCGTTATCGTCGCAAGTTTATCTATTGGAATGCCGTTTTCATCTTTGAAAGCGCCGGCTGGAAATTCAAGCTGGGCTCGTTTGTAAGCGCTGTAGACTGTTTTTGCAGTCCCTTTTGGAACAATCGTTCCTATAGAAATATCTCGGGTCGCGATAATTCCGTTTGATTTCAGAAGAACAGTATATTTGCCGTTTAAACGAGATACATTCCACCATGCGAGACGACCTGATTTTCCTTCATCAGATTTTGAGATTGTTTTCCATGTTTTGCCGTCAAAATAAGATAGCTCATAAGCGCTTGGTGCTGTTCCTTCTATTTCAACAAAACGGTCTTCTGGTGAATCAATTTTAAGTTTTAAAGTTATAGTTTTATCTATAGGGTTTTGTTCATTATTTAAAGATTCAAGTCTTATATCACGATTTTCATTTCCTGATTTATCTTTTACCGCAATTGTCCAGTCTGATATTATAATATTTGGATTGTCGGTTGGGCTTTCGAAATTATTATTGAAAGGATTGTATTTTAAAAAAGTATACTTTAAGGCACTTGCTGATTGATAGTCATCGCTTATCTTATAAAAGTCGGAGAGTTTGTAAGTTCTCCTGCCTAAGAAATACTCTTGATTAAAATCAGATAAACCGGATGTTATAGCATTATTTGATATCAATAAATTACCATCATCCGCTGTTGTCCAATCAAATCCGCTATTATCAACCGTTTCTGCGTTTATATTCCCGTTAAGAAATGTTGAGGTTAAGTATACTTTTATATCCCTATTATTGCCTTGAATAGAATAAATAGGATTTATAATTGTATATCCTAAATTAGAAAGAGATATCAGTTCTCCATTTGTTTTATCACATCTCCAAACAGATTTTTTCTGATTTTTTTCAAATCTTACCTGACCTGTTCCTATTTTGGAGCTTGTTACAGGGTTTTTTCGATTATTTATTTCTTCATCATCAAATGTCCAAGCTGTCATATTTGTTGATAAGTTAGTTGCTCCATAACCGGTATAATTTTGTTGGGGATTTTCTATTAGTTTTTCAAGTTTTTTTGATTGTTCATTTAAAAAATTATTGTATTCCGCTTCATTAAATGGCCATGACAAGTTAAGCGGTGAAATTATTCCGTTTGACCCTTCTGCGGGATAAACCAAATTTGTGTATGCAGTAACAGCCGGATAGTTTTTAAGGCAAGAGATATCTCCTCCATCAGGTTTTGTTATTGGTATAAATTCAAAATATTCGTCCGAAAGATATGAATCGTAACCTGTTGTAATATTGCCGGAACCGCCTGAAACACTTATATCGTTTGCTTTTTCTTTAATAAGTTTATTTATTTCATCCCAACTTTTACCTGTAAATTCGGCAATCATTTCATCATTTGATTTATATGGGCTTCCAAATTTGGCATTTGGGTCATTAAAGAAACTTTTGCCGGGAAAGCCCAGCCCTTTTTGAACATCAACCATGTATTCCGAAAAATCTTTTGTAACAGATTGTTTTGCGGAAACAAATCCAATAAACGGAACAAATCGGTTGGTGAGACGGGAATATTCGATTGGACTTTCGTCGGGAAGTTTTATTTTAACAACAACATTATAGTCAGCCCCATTGGCGTATCCCGCGTTTTGAGCGGAAAAGATTCCTTTGCCAAAAATTGAATAATTTGAGCTTTCACTTAAATTCAGATCACTTGCAACCTCCAAAGAATATGATCCATCACTTGTCCAAACTTCTATACCTTTAATTGTAGCTCCTGTTACTGCGCCAGCTCGAGTAAGCCCTAAGGAATTTTGCGGATAATGATCCGAAGCTTTTGCCAATAAAGTTGTTTCAAAAATTTTGTCATTTCCAGAAAAAGTTTTTTCTCCTGTAAGTACTAAGTCAAAATCACTTCCTTGGCTTCCCCAATTAAGAAGCCAATCCTTAGATTCATAATAAGCATTAACATGAAGATAAACTTTAAATTTGACATTTATTTTTTTAAATCCTCTGTGCATCAATCCTGTATATGCAACATATGGATAGCCTGTTATTTTCTGTTCGCCAGTAGCAGTTAATGTATAATTAAAATCTTTTGGCGGATAATATTTCCCTATCCCTTTTGCTGAAAAATAAAATGGAGATTCGCCTTCTGCCACCTGTTCTTTTTGATTGTTTAAATAAACCTCGTTTCCTATCGGCAATAAATTTACTAGCGAAAAATTTGTGCTAAATGATTTTACTGATATATTATCTATAGCTTTTTCATCACTGCCGGAGCCATCGATTGCGGAACTTCTAATAACAAGCCGATAGGTACCGCCTGTTACGACTTGGGTAGAGTCTGCGTTGGGATAGTTGCCATGCCAGGACAATGTAGTGGCACGATTAATCGCGCCGCTACATTGTTCGCCTTTCGCAAGGTTTGCTATGTGTTCGCCAGATTCGTTGTAGATGTCAGCGGTTACGATAGAATCTTTTGAGACATTATAAAAAACAGAGAGATTATTTGGTAATCCCAGTGTGCTGAAAGTCTTATCACTTGGGGATATGCTTTGTAAATTAAATTCATAAGGGGTTGTTATATTTACAATAGCTTCGTCTGTTGAAAGACCAAGTCCATCGGCTCCCTCGGCGATTGTTTTTATGATATAGGCGCCGTTGTTTGCGTAGGAGCCTGTATCGAGGCGACCGTCCCATGCGATTTCACCTGCACATGATGCCTTACTTGACCCTTGCCCCTGCGACCCCATGCCCCCTACATCCGTTAGATTGACCAATTGGCTGGTTGCTGTATCAATCACAATCGGCAAATATGATTGCGTGTATTTTGACATGCCGAGATAGACTTTGTCGGCGGATACGTCTGGGTTGTTTGGGTCGTCGTCGATTTTGGCGTTAATCATCACCTGTTTGTCGGCTGTGAAATTGAAACCTCCGTTACTGCCCGTAATATCCCAGCTAACCATATTTCCATTACTGTTAACTGTTCCCTGCACACTATCCACTTTAATACTGCCGCCCATCGCGATTATATTCCCAGTGAAGTGGCGACTTCTTCCATCGTTTGACCATCGCAGATGAAAGACATTGCGCTCATCTTGCCAGATGAAATAGCCAAGGTCAGTTCCTTCTTTGTAGGTTGGTTGTCCTGTAAGTGGGGAGCCTGCGACGCTTGGGAAATACTTACTATATATTACATTCTCTTCTTGCCCCTCAACCCCTGACCCTTGCCCCTTCAAAATCTCCACATAAACATTTGCGGGTTTGAGGCTGTTTGTAAATTTGATTGGCAATTTGACAGAATCGTCTGATTTAAAATCAATAGAGCTTGGTAATTGTGATAATTTTATGTAAGGGCTTGACCCTTGCCCCTTGCTACTTGCTCCTGAATCATTGTTCACTTTTATTATTCTCGTCGTTGAAATTGATTCTCCATTTTCTTCATCTACTGTTACCTTGATGGTATATTCGCCATTTGCTAGCATGTTTGTGTTTAGATATGCTAATGTCGAATTGTTTTGTAATGGGCGCAGGGAAATGTTTTTTGGGGTTGAGGCAGAACGGTTGACGGCGGGGGTTTCGATTGCCACATTACCAATCGATGGCGTGATCGATACCGTATATTGTTTGAATGGTTTGCCATTTGTCCAATCGGGGTCAACTGCGGTGCCGCGGATTGCGATTATGCCTGATACCTCCGTGTTATCTTCCGCAGGATAGGAAATTACAGGAGCGATGCCATCTTTTACGCATGAAGCGTAGGCTATGCCTTGATTGCCGAGCGAATCTTCTGCGATAATTTGGAATCTGTAGGCACCTTTGAGATACTCTGTAGAGTTCGCATTCCATGTAATTTGATTTTCTTCGTCAGTAGAATTTGGCGCATCCTCCCAAGTTTTCACAAGTTCGCCAGTATTTGAATTGTAGAGTTTGATTTTTACTTTTATTCCCTGATTCTCATTTGACATTACTTTGTAAGACAAAGTTGTCTTATACGCATTCGCGCCACTATTCGCTAAAACATATGGGTATGCGGAAGCTGTTGTTATTGTGGGCGGTGTGCGGTCTATGAGGACAGATTCCAAGGTAACAAGCGAGCTAACATTCCCTGCGTCGTCTTGCGCTGAAACCTCCACATTATATACGCCATCCTCTAAGTCAGGAGAAAAGGAATCTCCGAATTTCCAAACATATGAAAAACTTTTGCCGTCCAAGGAACTTGTTGAATAGCCTGTAACTTTCTTTGTCGAGGTATTTGTCAGTCTTAAAAAGATGGCGGATTTTTCGGATGTATTTCCAGTGAGCTGTAGCTCACTGGATTTTGATGAAACAGGATTCGGCGTTACTGCAACAGCAGTAACGATTGGAGGGGTTGAATCAATCACAAGAGATTCTTCAGTTGTTGAGTAATTTCCTGCTAAATCGAAAGCTTTGATTTTAACCTTGTAGCTCCCATCAGAAATTGTTTTTCCTTCTTCGTTCGTGCCGTCCCACTTAAAGAACCCATCACCTAAAGAAAGAGTGTCTGATGTTGAAATTGTAGTTATCAGATTGTTGTTGGAATCATACAGGTTGCATGAAGCGGTTTTTATGACAGGCGACAAATTATCGGCGATTGAATATTTCACAATTGTCGGCGACTTTGGAGAATATGGTTTGAATTTGTCCATGGTTATTATTGGCACCTGCGTATCCACATAGAAATCTGTTACAACCTGATTTGTGCCGACATTGCTTTCAAAAACAGCAATTATCACATAGTGCCCGTCATCAAGCCTATTAGGTGAGGTGTATTCTACTTTCATGTATTTGTCATATGCCCCTCCGCCTATTTCTGTTTTCATTTCATCGGTGATATCAACCTCAATACTTCCACAAATTAGTTTTGCTATTTTCAAGGAAATGCTTTCAACTCTGGCACTACTGTAACTTGCTTTGCCTTCTTTAAATATAATTGTTGGCTGAGGATTGTTTGTGTAAATTCCAGGAGTTGGAGAAAATTCAGAGGCCTGCATTGGGATTGTGTTGAGGGTTATTAGGAGTTGTTGATTTGAAGTATATCCAACTTTATTTTTTCCTCTAAAGGCTATAACATTCTGCCCTTCGCCAAATTTTAATCCTATTATTTCAAAATTTCCCCATTCATCCAATAGCTTTATATCTTTCCAAGCTGAAAAGTTTTCTGAATATTGGAAATACTGCATTTTTTGAGGCATGAAATCTCGAAGAACACCAGTTATTTTTGTCGGAGCCTCTTTTACTGTTATTGATTGGACATATTTCTCTTTATCATTTATTACAACAGGAAGAGAATTTGGCAAGTTAGATTCATTCATAGCTTCGATGGTTATTACATGATAGTCAGATAGCGTTTTTATTTCCGAGCCTTCTTTTGTTAAGTTGGTCGAGAGAATTACTCCAGATTGATTGATTGAACTTTTTGCAGAGCTTCCTGTTATAGGGGCTTCAAAGAGGACTTGTTCTAAAAGATTAGGATCACCGTCTAAAACAATTTTGTCTTTCATCGTTATATGTGAATAAAGATAATCTCGCACCCCTTCATCCGTCAGAAATGCTGCAGTATTAAAAGTCAAGGAAGTAATAATAAGATAAATATTAGCCGGCTTTGGCATGAAGTAGCTTGCAATAAACAATCCATTAGCAATAGGTTCAATCTCTGCCATAAGCCTGCTTCTATTTAAATACTCATTGATTTTTGCATTTGCTAAATTTGAGACACCCTCGCCTTTTTGGCTTCTTCGTGTAACAACTAAGTCGCCGTCTTCAAAAAACGGATATCCTGACAGACAAGTTAAATTTACACTTATCATCTTCTCTTCCCATGTTTCAAGCTCACTTTCTACGGCAGCATTCATTAGTGAAGAAAATATCCTAGCAGGAACTGCCATATTAAAAAAATAACCTTCTATGCCTTGTTGATCTGTAGGGGTTGCAACTCCTCTTCCTACAATAATTTGTTGATTGATAGAATCATAACTACCAAGTGAGGAATTATTTATATTATTCAAAAAAGGGCTTCCAGGAAGCATATCCTCAAGCGCAGGAGTTTTCATCCTATTTATAAGTGCTAAAGAAATATCAAATAGTCCGCTTGAAGTTAATGCGTAAGCGGCATTTGCAACAAAAAGATTTGTAATTACTGGATTATATCCATAAAATTGCGGGTTCCAACCCAATTCTAACATTGCAAACGGAATTACATATCTTGAATCCCTATTATCATTAGCCCAGATAGAAGCTCGTCCGGCAGTACTTCCAAGGTGTGGAGTATCTATATAAACCACTTTCTCAATATCATCTTGATACGCCCTGTTGCCATTATGATCTTTGCCGTACATATAAGACCTAACTGCCAATCCTCCCATTGAGTGCGCTATGACTATGAATTTGAGAGGGACAAAGGAATTAGGGACTTCTGAATATTTTCTGGCAATTTCAAATAGCAATACATCATAAATATCTTGTTTTTCATTTTCAGTTAGAATAATTGAAAGCTGGAATTCATCGATACTTTTTAAGTCTTTAAATTTTTGTAGAACTTGACCAGCACTGTCAATATAACCACTAGAAATCAAATCATCCCATATTTCATTTTCTCGATTATTAACTTTTTCGAATTGTTTCTTTGTTGCAAAATTATTTCTTTCTTCAGGATGATTATTGAAATACCATATCTTAAAATCTTCCTTTGCTTGTTCTAACCAAGATTTTCCGCTGCCACTTTTACCCTTCTCGTTTCTTCTTGTAATTTCCCATAATTGCCTGCCCGTAGGATTACTTTTACTATCATAAAAAATGTCACTATCTTTACTTACCGCTTCAGGATTATCATAGCTTCTATCACCAAATTCCCATCCCTCTTTTTCAATATTCAGAAATTGATCTGAAAATTCATATAAATATACATACCCTTTCAATCCATTATTTTCTAGATAATTTTTAACATTTTCAAAACATTTATGATCATCTCCAATGCCATGCACAAGAACTATTAAATGGTTTTTTGCATACTCTATATTATTTTGAGAAATACTTGCACTTACAAGTGAAGTGCTAAATACCAAAATGCAAACTATAGTTATAAAAAGCTTGAATACTCTCATTTTATTTTAGTTGTTTTAATCCTGTTCCATCAATATTCGTTATCCAAATTCCAGTATCTAAAGAAAAGCCACCAATGACTTTTTGATTATCTGGGGATAGTTTTGGATTAATCCAAACTTTTTGTGGTTTAAAACTGTTTAATTGATGAGACACTGCTGAAACAACATCTTTAGAGTTTAGGTCAATTTTATAGAACTTATTTGTATCAGCCGTGAAAAGATATTTCCCATCGGAATAATAATTAGGATAAAAAGTCAAAGGAACATCACTTAATAAAACCTCAGAAGTTACTCCATCGGAACTGACGAGAGTTAAATAGTCACCAATACAAGCTATCATTGAATTATATTTCCAAGCAATATCAGGCATCACTTCCTTGGAAGTAATTTCAATTGGATTAGATCCATCTATATTCATCGTGATCAGAGTTCCTGAACTAGCCTTTTGATAAACTAATTTATCGTCATCTGGCCCCCAGTCTAAACTTCCTCCATAAGCTATAGGAAATGCATAGCTATAAACCGTCTGATTATCCGATCTTCTAACAATATTAAGATTGCTACCACTTATCATCGCCACATAAGTGCCTTTTGGTGAATAATATGGATAGCTTGTATAAGGAAGCTTAGTTTCCTGTGTCCCATCAACCGTCATCGTCCAATATTCATAATCGGTACCCAAGGTTATAGTGCCCATAGGCTCCTGACGATAATGGGTTATTGATTTTTGAAAATAGATTAACCCCTCTGGTGTCCAATTGGGCGCTTGATACCACGCTTCATCATAAAGGCTTGAGCACCCCATCATCGAAAAACTAAATGCGACTAAAACTAAAATCAAAAACCATACTTTTTTACCCATTACAGACCTCCTGAATTATTCCTATGCTATAATTTCTCATCATGCAAGAACCAATAACAGTTTTAACAAACTTGCCCATACTTCTTTTTAGTTTATATGCCTTCTTATCTTTACTCATAAAAAACAAGCTTAATTTCACTCCTACTTTTATCTATTCTTTATTTTTCCTGTTTCTACTCATCATGTCACTTTGCGGAACATTATTTCACATCAACAATTCCTATTTTTATGCCCTGCAACAATACGGAACTATGATTGCAGGAGGGCTATTAAGCACGACCTTCGCATTAGCCACCATCTTCGATAATTTCGAGAACCAGCTTTCTATTAAAATAGGCGCCATACCCTTTATATTTCTTGTAATATATCTGTTCAATTTCAACATAAATTCATTCCTACCGTTCATATTTTTACAATTGGCAAATATTGTTATAGTTCTCTTGGTTTACGCAAAAAATATCCGTACGAAAAAAGCTATTCTCATTTATACTGCTTGCGTAATTTTCGTTATAGCCGGGATTATTCAAACACAGGCTTTCAAAACTTCTATTTTCAACCATAACGATATTTTTCATATTATTTCCTTAATCTCTGCAATTTTTTTGTACAAAGGCATAACCCTTATTGAACAACTTAAAGCTTAAACACTCCACCCTCAATCCCCTGATTAACCTTCACATCCTCAAACTTAACCTCGATCGTCATATTCATCCCCATCATTTTACTTTCAGTTAAACTTTTTACAGGAACAAGTACTCCAGAAATTTCTTTATAGTCAATCTGTGTTTGAGTGATAACTTTATCATGCGAATCGTAGATTAGGATTTTTGTAGAAACCCAATTCTTGCCGTCAACATAGATTTCCATCTTGCCCAAAAACTGGGTTTTCTCTTTCGGTGTCCCTTCTATTATATAACCGTCATCAGTAGCTTTTACTTTTAGATCAAAGGTTTCTTTAAACTTTTCAATGTCAACTTTCGATTGACCGCCCATATTCCCCTTCGTCGAGGCATTCACATCGCTAACTGTCTTTTGTCCGTTTGAATCAATTATCGCAGATTTGTTACCGTTTCTTATAATCGTCTGTTTCATAGGAGTAATCATCTCCATCCTCGACTTGTCTTCCCCCTTCGTCCACATTTTGGCACTTTGAGTCATAGGGGTTCCTGTTCCTTGCTTGATAGTCGTATTCATCTCGCAATACATATCTTTTATTTTGGATTGATTAACTTGAAGATTGGACGCGATATCTTCAATTGATAAGTCAGCGGCAAAAGAAAAGGGGGAAGCAGAAAGAAACAAAAACAACGAAACAAAAAAAACTTTTAATAATCTGGTCATTTTATACCTCCATGGGTTTACCAACAATTTTTCATCTCCACAAACTTAACACCTCTATTGTCCCCTAAAATAGAGGTAGATTTCAAGCAAAACTTAAAAATCACTGCCGAGTTTTAGTCACCTCTAAGAGATGCCCCTAAATCCCCTAAAGGGGACTTTCCCGCACCCTCTTTAGGGGGCTGGGAGGCATGCGTATCCCTAATTTACCTAAAAATCGATCAATTTTTTCTTGAAATGCTTTCTTATCTAAAGAGCTAGGCACACTAAGCGATTTCATTGATGATGCAGTTGATGAAGAAGAGACAGTAAAGGGAATTGAGGATATATAACTAGAATCAGAAGAATAAACTAGATCTACAAAATTAAAATTGTTTATATTTAAACTGCTATTCTTCAAAGCAGCTATAACAAAATAATATTGAACCCCTTCTTTTAGATTTGATGCTTCTCCGCCACTGCTAGCTGGGAAAAATGGATAATCAATATAGGTTTTATTTGTAAATCCAACCCATTCTAGCCCTGTGTTTTCACTAGGAACAACTAGAATCAAATAATAAAAATCATTGCCCAAAGAATCCCACTTAAATTGGGGGGTTAATGTAGTAAAAACCTCTCCAGACGTAGGCACACTGACAGTAGGGGTATCTACAAAAGCTATATTATAAGTTGTGGCAAGATTGTCATTGAACACAAAATCACTCATTTTTTTTATTGTAGAAAAAGATATATACTGAGACTGACTATCATTCCAACAATAAGAAAATATTTTATAATCTTGATTGTCTTCAGTTTTTGGTAGTCGTAATTTATAATTATTATTTTCATCCAACTCAGAAAAATAAGGATCTGTATAAGAATAATTGTTTTGCATAAGAGAAAAAGCCAGCCGATAAGTTTCCTTGTTTTGATTTATTACCTTGCCAAAGTAAATAGAAAAATCATTATACTTTGGAGAAATGCTCCCACTAATTGTTACCGTATCTTTATTTATATAAATATCTCCCAAATCAAGTTCTGACGAATTAAAATCACACTTAAACTCTTTAATAACAGACTTGTATTGTCCATTGCTCAATTTATGCATAAAAACAATAAATCCATTCATTTCATATGGATCATAATTAGTGTACTTAACAAGATCTGCAGTTCCCGTAAAATAACCATTATTACTAACCGATAAATTATAAATACCCCCATACATATCATATTTATAACTAAAAGACTCTAATGAAGATAAAGGATTTCCATTATAATCAAAAAATCTGCCTTTCACTGGAATGGTTCTACTTTGGTAATTTGAACTAAAATCAGAAGGTTGGGAATATAAAAATGGAATATTAAAATTACTACTCGGCAAAACTATTGTTGTTGGTACATAATTACTTGCACTCGCAGATATCTCACCAACTTCAACTGAAACCTCTTCAAGCTTATAACTCCCATCACTACCACTATATGTATTCTTATTTCCAGCCATAATAAAAGCACCAGAAAGTGAAGCCCCATTAGATGCATCAAAAACTTGACCAGAAATTGTCCTTGTCGTCACCACCACCGCCACCGCCCCCTTCATCCCATCTATCGCAACCGTAATCGTTCCCTCCCCCGTTTCTGTCGCCGTAAACAAGCCCGTTGCGTCGATTGTCCCAATATCGCCTACAACCTCCCAGCTTGCAGAATATGATGTATCGCTTTTAATAACCATTCCGGATATTGTGAATTGCTGGGTTTGTCCAACATATAACTCTGCCGATTCCGGAGAAATTTTTAGCTCCGTGGAATTCTCGACAATATTTTCGACACTCTGCCCGCAACCAACTATAAAAACAACCGCAATAATCAAGAAAACAAACAAAAATCTTTTTAACATTGTTAATCCTCCGTTTTTTATTCTGCCCTATAATTTTCCTCTAAATTATAAGAAAATTTCACGATTCCTTAAGAATCATTGTCGAGAATTCGTCACCCCTAAAGGATGCCTCTAAATCCCCTAAAGGGGACTTGCCTTCCCCCCACGAAAGGGGGCTGGGGGAACATATAAGTTTTCACAAAAAGAAAATCGGAACAGTATTGCTACTGTTGAAAGGAGATAACATATGTGGCAAAAATAATGTTATCAATAAAAAACTTTTTATGCAAGCAGAATTTTTTATAACACTAGCGTTGGTATAAAAGACCTATAAAGGGTTATTAAGAAGTTTCATCCGAAGGAAAGGAATCATTAAGAACTAGTGTTTAAAGCTTCAGATTTTAATAGCTTATCTCTTTCATCGTGATCCGGCATATGAACAGCCATTAAACTTTTCCAAAGTTTTCCATGATTGGGGATATAATAATGTAGTAATTCGTGTAAAATCACATATTCGCCGAGTGATCGATCCATTCCGAGCAACTCAATATTAAAAGTAAAATAACCATTTGTCGAACAGCTTGCCCATTTTCGAGCCATTGGACGGATAGTAATTTGTTTGACTTTCACTTTAATTTTATTGGCATATACATATGCTTCTTCTTTAAATTCCTGCTTTGATTCCCATGTTTTTATTGGCTGTCTTTTTTTCATGAGCTTGTTCTCATAAGAGTTTCAACTATTTTGTCAGTTATCTTTTTCTGATCTGCAATAGAAATACCAAGTGATTCAAGGCGATTGTAAATGCCGTTTCGCAAATCTCGAGTCAATTTATCGCTTTTCCTAAATTCGGGATATTCATTTATTATTGACTCCAAATCTTTCACTGCATGAATATCAACAATATTCTCAGCGATCAAAACATCTCTAATAAACCAGGCAATACTCGATATCCCCTCTTGCTCCTGTTCCTGATTTCGCTTTGCTTCGTTTTCAGCTAATGCAATAAGCTGCTTCAATGCATCCTGTGTTGTTGTTTGGCGTCTGGCATAAGCATCCATTATGCTTTCAGCTCGTTCTTTAACTGAAATAAGAACAGGGTCATTAGATTTTTCATCGGCAAGCCGTTGAATGCTTTTAACAAGGTTGATAATTTTTATTTCGTCAGGCTGATTTTTGTCTTTTATAATTTCAATCCCTTCAGAATCGATTTTGTAAAGTTCAGAGCCTAATTTAATCGGGCTACTTTGAATATGCTCCTGAACCAATGCAGAAGTTTTCTTTTGAAATTCACGGTCAACCTGTGGCTGTTTTGAGTATGCGTTACGAATTACTTGATACATATTAGAAAGCGTCGTGTAACTATCAATATAAGGGCGCAAAAATGCGTCTGGGGAAATAATCTCATATAACATTTCTATCTCATTATAGAGTTTAAAAAATATTTTACGTTTCCCTTCATCGCGGAAATATTCAATCAAAGCGCCTGCAAGCCGATCATCAAAAGGCCCAAGAAGAAGATCAAAATACTCCTGTGAATCTTTAGTAAGTTTTTGAGCAAAACGCTCTTTTAAGAGTGAAAGGTCTTTAACTACAGCATTAACTTCATCGCTATCAAAAGAGAGTGCTTTTTCGAGTTTGTCAAAGATGCCAACAAAATCAAGTACAAACCCATGCGGTTTTACCATTTTCATCTCTTCATTTTCGTAAGGGCGATTGACACGGGCTATAGTTTGAAGCAAAACATGGTCGCGCATAGGCTTATCAAGATACATACAATAAAGAATTGGCGCATCATATCCTGTAAGCAGTTTTTCTGTGACAATAAGAATTTTTGGGTTAGAACCGAACTTAATAAAATCACGGCGAATTTCTTTTTCTTTATCTTCTTTATGAGTAAATTCCTTAAGAAGCTCTGAATCATTATTGTTGCCGGAATAAACAACTTCACTCCATTCGGCAGGCAAATATTTATCCAATTCTTTTTTATAAAGAGCGCAAGCTTCACGGTCGACAGCCACTAAAAACGCTTTATAATCCATAGGTTCAATATATTTCTTAAAATGTTCGGCTACAAATTTGCCAACTTTTTCTATACGCCCCTGCCCTTTGAGGAAATTTCTAGTATTAACCGCACGCTCTAATACAGCATTAAGCTCTTCAATATCAGTTACGCCATGCTCTTGGGCGAGGTTCAAAAATTCCCTTTCAAGCATTTCTTTTGGTACCAGCATTTCATTTGGGGCAAGAGAATAATAAAGAGGCAAGGTTGTGCCATCTTCAATACTTTCGCTTATATTGTATTTATGCAGATAACCTTTAGCATCTGCAACGCCAAAAGTTTTGAATGTCCCTCTGCCATATTGCGTCTTATCAATAGGTGTTCCCGTATATCCTATAAATGTAGCATTAGGCATAGCTGCCATCACAAATGTCCCAAGGTCTCCGCCAGTTGTTCTATGCGCCTCATCAATTAATACAAAGATATTTCTTCTCATATTTAGATTTGCCGGAAGTCCTCGGAATTTGTGGATCATTGTCACCACAATACCGCGATAATCGGTTTTTAGTATTTCAACAAGGTCGTTAATCGTTTCAGCACGGCGGACATTTTGAAGTCCCGTTGATCGAAGATTTTTCTCCATTTGGTCTTCAAGCTCATTTCGGTCGAGCATCATAACAACGGTTGGTTTATCAGCTTCATCTGACTTAAAAAGCAATTCGGCAGTTTTAATCATTGTGAATGTTTTACCAGAGCCTTGAGTATGCCAAATCAGGCCTCGAGTTTTATCATCACAAAGCGCACGGGCAACTACAGCCTCGACTGCGCAAGCCTGATGTTCGCGAAGAATAATTTTTGTGAGTTTCTCATCTTTTTCGATAAACATCATATATTTTTGGATAACATTTAAGATATGTTTAATATCAAAGAATGTTTTTATTTTATTTTCAAGATCGCCGACTTTGTCACCTTTCCAAGTAAAAATATTGCGCCGAACAGTATTCCAGGTTACTCCATATTCAAGCCGCATCCCTTCACTTGCAAGATATGCCTGTTCAATTGCCAAAAGCTCTGGAGATTCCCTGTGATATCTGCGTATCTGGTCAAGCGCCTTATCAATCCCTTCGGATGTTGTAAGATTTTTACATTCGATACTCATGACAGGTATCCCGTTTATAAGAAAGACAATATCTTGCCTGTTACTGTAACGGCTATTAGAAAAAGAGAATTCATCAGTTACTTCAAAAATATTATTATTGGGATTTGTAAAATCGATTACTTTTATGTTCCGTTCCCGTTTTTCTTTTTGATCATAAGCGGTGCTTTGTCCTCTAAGGAATGAAAGCGCATCTTTGTTTCCTTCGATACGGGGAAAGAACTCAGATGGCACAAAATCAGCAGGAAGCCACGGGTTAAACTCATAAAGTTTTTCTAAAATAAGGTCATTATAATACGGCCGGTTTTTATAGAAAATCCCGCTATCTCGTCGGCTATCGCTCTCTTCCCTAGGCACATAGACCCAGCCAATCTGCTTAGCATATTCAATTATTCTTTTTTGGACTGATTGAGATTCGGTTGGTTTCATATTGATTACCATGTAGGCATTATAGTATCTCTACACACTATTTTTAATTTTTTCCATTCTACGTGGCTGTTATAAGTGATCTTCCCCCCAAAAAGTAGACAGTAACTTAATCATTCACGAACCGTTTTTCGAAGTTGTCTGGTGACAGAAAGCCAATGGCCGAATGTCTTCTCTGACGAT